>ERZ506501.3-NODE-3-length-115937-cov-23.6917_pt1 | contig 115937 bp, 85 predicted proteins | sample MGYA00512779_ERZ506501 | MGnify/ENA metagenome assembly ERZ506501
AGAGCATCTGCCTTACAAGCAGAGGGTCATAGGTTCGAGCCCTATAGGTTCCATACTTGGATGGATTCCCGAGTGGCCAAAGGGGGCAGACTGTAAATCTGTTAGCAACGCTTTCGAAGGTTCGAATCCTTCTCCATCCACTTAGCTTAACAGCTAAGCCGATGTGGCTCAATTGGCAGAGCAGCTGATTTGTAATCAGCAGGTTATCGGTTCGAGTCCGATCATCGGCTTTTGATTTTAAAAATTAATATCGCGGGGTGGAGCAGTCTGGAAGCTCGTCGGGCTCATAACCCGAAGGTCATAGGTTCAAATCCTGTCCCCGCTATTTTGCCCAGATAGCTCAGTTGGTAGAGCAGAGGACTGAAAATCCTCGTGTCGCTGGTTCGATTCCGGCTCTGGGCATTCGCTTTGAAAGTGATAATTAAATAATATGGAGCATTAGCTCAGTCGGTAGAGCACTTGACTTTTAATCAAGTTGTCCGGGGTTCGAATCCCCGATGCTTCACTTTAAAACTTCTGTGATATTCTCACAGAAGTTTTTTTGTGTTTTTTTAACCCTAACATCATTTTATGGAATTACTATAGAGAAATAAAAAAGTTCTAAAGTTTTATGTTTTTTCATATATTATTAGTACCTGATACCATTAACCGTAGGAAGTGCGCAGTCTTAACGGTGGACAGGCTGTTTGAAGTCAGTAGATGTAATGCAGAACAGGAGGAGTTTTTATGAAGAGTCCTTTAAAGAATCTGAAAAAATATTTTCAGTTAATCATGACTGCTCTTATTTGCTTTGTAATGGGAGTCATTGAAGACAAGAAAAGAATCTGCATAAAAGATACAGATTCTAAAAAAGACAGAACTGTTTTGCGTCCGGATGATAAAAAGAACAACAGAAAAAATAAAATCATTTACTGGAATGAACCACGAATCCAGAATAGAATAAATAGAGCTGTATATTTTAATACGGGGTAATGAAGCCCCGTATGCAGAAACTATCGCAGTCCTCTCAATTAATGAATTTGAGACAGTTCAGCAGGATTTTATGTTCTGATGAGCAGGATCAATATGCATTATTTACGAGAATTGCTATATAACAGAAGTGTTATAAATAATATACATACAGATAAATATATATGTATATACTAAAAAGAAGAAGTTTATAATGATGGTCTGATATGAGAAAGTCTTTTTTCCCTGGAACAACGGGAATCTTTGCTCTGTTTTTTGTTCCCTATATAGTTACAATTATTTTTAATGGTGCCAACACTACATTGATCAATAAAAAATTTAATGTGGAAATGCTTCTGCCGGTGATCGTTTCATCGCAGATTGAAGACAAATATGAACTTGAGACTATAAAAGCACAAACAATCATAGCAAGATCAAATTTTTACCGGACAATGAAAGAGGAGAAAAATCTGGCAATAACTTTATGTCAGATAAAGGAAGAGATGGAGGGGAAATCCCTGGCTTGTGTAATTTTACAGAATAAGTACGAAAAAGCAGTAACAGAAACAGAAGGAAAAGTCATTGTATGGAATAAAGAATTAAAGTTAGTTCCCTATCATGAATTAAGTGCAGGACAGACAAGAGATGGAATGGAAGTTTTCCACAACGAAGATGATTCGTATCTCAGATCCGTACACAGTCTTGTGGATAAAAATGCAAAAGATTATTTGAATAGTGTATACATAAATAAAAATGTCCTTCCGGAAAGAATTGAAATAAAATCCAGGGACAGTGCCGGTTATGTTACAGAAATTCTGGCTGACGGGAAAGTGTTGGAAGGCGAGGCATTCAGAAAAGGAATGGGACTCACGTCCTCAAATTTTACAATTCAGAAGTTTGGAAAGGAAATACGATTTTTATGTAGAGGAAAAGGTCATGGATTAGGATTCTCACAATATGGAGGGAATGAGATGGCAAAGGAGTCTGCGAATGCAAAAGAGATCTTACAATATTATTTTCCTGAGATGGATGTGCTGAACATAAAATCTGTAAATTGCTGAATAGATACGAATATTCTGGACACCCTATAGATATGAAGATGAAAACAGAGGTGAAAGGAATATGATGAATAACAAAGTGACAAGAATCATTGCCAATTCCGTTGGACTGGCCGCTGTAGCAGCATTGGGAATTACAGTTTATCAGTTAGGTACCTCCCCGGTCAAAGAGAAAACTCCTGAAGAAAAAACAGAAAATGTCGGTGAAAGTACACAGGATACGGAAGAACAATTGAGTGAAGATGCAGGAACGAATCATGTGGAGTCAGAAAATCAGTGGATATCCGATGACGGGGAAGATTTGGATGATACAAAGGTTACATTCCAAAAACAAGGAATGTATGGGGAAACAGCTCAGAATACTGTGGATAATAATGAATCAGATAATACTGCAGATGTGGATAAGACTGACAATGCTGTAAATTCTCAGCAAGCAGAAGAATCATCAGTAAATGCAAATATGAAATCCCAGACGATATCAGAAGATCAGGCAGATGAAGCAACAGATGTTTCGGCATCGGCCCTGAATCTTGCGACAGTAAATTTTTCGGAAGATACATTAATGGAGTGGCCGGTGAATGGAAATGTTCTCCTTGATTACAGTATGGATCAGACTACTTATTTTCCGACGCTTGATCAGTATAAATTGAGTCCGGCTATTGCTGTCGGTGCAGTAGAGGGAGCACCTGTGGTAGCTGCTGTTAATGGCAAGGTTTATTCTATAGAGCAGAATGCGCAGACGGGTACTACACTGACAATGGAACTTGGAAATGGATATCAGGCTGTTTATGGACAGCTTACAGATCTGACAGTGTCAGAAGGAGATACAATTAAAAAGGGAACGACGATAGGATATATTGCACAGCCTACAAAATATTACAGCACAGAAGGAACCAATCTTTATTTTGCAATGAAAAAGGATGGAGAACCAATAGATCCGATTGAATATCTTCCATAATGAAATAGAAGAAAAAAACAGGGCTGCCGTAGATCGGCAGCCCTTAATTTGGTATAGGGCCAAGACAGTAACGTATAAACAGTACTTTGATATTTGCAACAGAAATGATATGTGTAGTATAATACAAAATATGTAGTGATTCAGCAGTTAACAATTCGTGGATATCAGGTTAGGGGCACACTAGCATCATAAAATACTGCTGGTTATAAAAATACTTTCGGAAATTATACAGACAGCATGAAAGAGGAGCTTTTTATATGAATATTAATGAGATTGCCAAACTGGCAGGGGTCTCCAGAGCTACCGTATCCAGGTATCTGAACAATGGTTATGTCAGTGAGGAAAAGAAAAAAAATATCAGCAGAGTTATTGAAGAAACCGGGTATCAGCCTTCTTCACAGGCGCAGAGGCTGCGTACTAAGAAGACAAAACTGGTCGGAGTAATTCTGCCAAAGATAGATTCCAATACGATCAGCCGGGAAGTTGCCGGAATCAGTGACATACTTACCAAAAAAGGATATCAGCTGATACTGGCAAATACAAATAACAGTGTTGAAGAAGAATTGAAATATCTTTCGCTGTTCAGGGATAATCAGGTCGATGGTGTTATTTTTATTGCCACCATATTGACAAAACAGCACAGGGAAATGATGAAGGGATTTAAAGTTCCGATTGTTTTACTTGGACAACAGCTGGATGGTTATCCATGTATTTTTCAGGACGATTATAAGGCTGCTGTAAATCTTACTGAACAGATGGTGAAGACAGGAAAGAAGTTTGGATATATTACAGTTACGGATAAAGATGAGGCAGTTGGCAGGCAGCGAAAATCAGGTGTGGAGAAGGTTCTTGGAGAAAATCAGATCACATTGGAAAGTGGATGTGTAAAATGCGGAAATTTCACATTAGAGTCAGGATATGAGAAAGCGAAAGAACTTTTTACGGAGCATCCCGATGTAGATACATTAATCTGTGCAACAGATACCATGGCAGTTGGAGCGGCAAATTGGCTGAAGGAGAACGGATATCAGATTCCTCAACAGGTTCAGATTGCCGGAATGGGAGACAGTTTTCTGGGAAAGATCATAGAACCAAAGCTGACTACTGTACATTTTTTTTACAAGACAAGTGGAATGGAATCAGCAAAAGTGCTGGTAGATTTGATAGAATCTAAGGAAACATCATCTGTACATAAAGAAATAAAAATGGGATGTAAGGTGGTACTCAGAGAGTCTCACCGAAATATATGACTGAACATGAAAGAGGAACTCTGAGGCAATCATCAGAGTTCTTTTTTTACGGATAATTGGATTTACATATATTAATTTACATATTATTAAAGGGAGTGTTTTGGAAATAATATATAAAAAATGTATATAATATTTGTGATATGTTACATATTTACAAATAAAAAACGCCCAGATATAATAGCATGTATGAGAACGATTCCATAAAAAGTGCATACAATCCATAGGAAATACATATTGGTGATCAGATAAGAAATATCGTGAGAGTGCAAGACATCTGCTGAGTTATAATCAGATATCAGAGTAAATTTGGAATGGTATAAGATGATATTAAGGTTAAAAGGTATTTTTATAAGATTAACAAGTGAAATTTGTTGAATATGTGAGAATTTCAAAGTGTACATTTATATGAGAACGATTCCATAAAAGGAGGATATTATGGATTACAGAAAAACAGCACAGGAGATATATGACCATATCGGTAAAAAAGAAAATATTATTTCCGCAGCTCATTGTGCCACACGTCTTCGCCTGGTTATCAGTGATAATTCAAAGGCTGATAAGGAATATGTTGAGAACATTGAAGGTGTAAAAGGTGTTTTCTTTGCGCAGGGACAGATGCAGATCATTCTGGGAACAGGTATAGTTAATAAAGTATATGATGAGTTCATCCGGATTGCAGGAGTTTCTGAGAGCAGTAAAGAAGAGCTGAAAAAAGTTGCGGCTTCCAGGGCAAATCCGGTGCAGAGACTGATCAAGACACTTGGAGATATTTTTGTGCCGATTATTCCTGCAATTGTTGCAAGCGGTTTCCTGATGGGAATTATGGAAGCACTGAACTTCATGGTAAACAATGGATTTTTGAATATTGATACCAGCGGTTCTATTTATACATTTGCACAGCTTTTCAGTAATACGGCATATACGTTCCTGCCAATCCTCATCGCATACAGCGGTGCTAAAGTGTTTGGTGCAAACCCGTATCTGGGTGCAGTTATCGGTATGATCATGATTCATCCGAATCTCCAGAATGCATGGACAGTTGCCACAGAAGGTGTTAAAGCAACTCAGAAAGTATGGTTTGGACTTTACTCTATTGATATGGTCGGATATCAGGGGCATGTAATTCCGGTTATCATTGCAGTATGGGTACTGGCTCAGATTGAGAAGAGACTTCACAAAGTAGTGCCGGCAATGTTTGATCTGTTTGTTACTCCGCTTGTAAGTGTCTTTGTAACAGGATATCTGACATTATCCATTATCGGACCTATCTTTGTTACTGTTGAGAACGGACTTCTGAATGGGATTCAGTGGCTGATCGCATTGCCATTTGGTATCGGAAGTTTTATTATGGGTGCGTTTTATGCACCGACGGTGGTTGCCGGTGTTCACCATATGTACACGATCATTGATCTTGGACAGTTGTCTAAATTTGGAGTTACTTACTGGCTGCCTCTTGCTTCGGCAGCGAATATTGCACAGGGTGGAGCCACTCTTGCAGTAGCACTTAAGACAAAGGATCAGAAGATTAAATCAATGGCAGTTCCGTCTGCATTAAGTGCCTGTATGGGAATTACTGAACCTGCAATCTTTGGTGTTAACCTTCGCTTTGGAAAACCATTTGTGATGGGATGTATTGGTGGTGCATTTGGTGCACTGTTTGCATCTGTTACAGGACTGGGGGCTACGGGAACTGGCGTAACCGGTATCTTTGGAATTCTTCTTTGTCTGAATAATCCGGTTTCTTATATTCTTATGTTTGTGATTGCATTTGGTGCTGCCTTTGTACTTACCTGGTTGTTTGGATATAAGGACACTAATGTGTCTGAAAAGACAGAAAGTGTTGAAGCTGTGGGAGATAAATCAACAACAGAAAAAAGCAATGCAGATGATTCTGTGCTTTATAGTGTATCAGAAGGAACTGCGATTTTGCTTTCCCAGGTAAATGACGCTACATTTGCTTCGGAAGTACTTGGAAAAGGAATTGCCGTAATTCCATCGAAGGGTGAAGTTGCTGCTCCATGTGATGCTGTGGTTGAGACTGTTTTTGATACAAAGCATGCAGTTGGTTTAAGTACGGAAAGTGGTATGGAGCTTCTGATCCATATAGGAATCAATACAGTGGAATTGAATGGAAAATATTTTACATCTCATGTAAAGAATGGAGATCACGTAAAGAAAGGCCAGCTTCTGGTTTCCTTTGATATGGAGAAAGTTAAGGCAGCAGGATACGATGTGACGACTCCTCTTATTGTAACGAATTCGGATGATTATAAAGATGTGAAAATTCTGTCGGAAGATTCGGTAACACCATCAGATAAAGTATTGGAGATTGTGAAATGAGTACGCTAACTAAAGTTCTTGAAAGAAATATAAAAGTAATTGAAAAGAACGCAGATTTGACAGAAGGAAGATTCCGGCTTGGACATCATCTGATGCCGCCGGTCGGATGGCTCAATGATCCGAATGGACTATGCTGGTATAAAGGCAGATATCATGTGTTTTTTCAATACGCTCCCTTTGATGTGGAAGGCGGACTGAAATTCTGGGGACATTATACAAGCGAAGATCTGGTAGACTGGAAATACGAAGGGACAGCTCTTTATCCGGATTCTCCTTATGACTGTCATGGTGTCTATTCCGGATCTGCATTGGCAGAGAGTGAAAAACTTCATTTGTTTTTCACCGGGAATGTAAAGATTGACGGTGATTATGATTATATTAATGAAGGACGTGAGACCAGTACGCTTCATGTAGAAAGTGAGGACGGAATTCATTTCGGAGATAAAGAAGAGATAATTTCTTTTGAAAAATATCCGGACGAGTTTACCTGTCATATCAGAGACCCGAAAGTCTGGAAAGAAAACGACAGGTATTTTATGGTTCTTGGCGGACGTCTTAAGGGAGATAAAGGTGCAGTTCTGGTTTATGAATCAGAAAATCTGAAAGAATGGAAATTTAAACATATAATAACCACACCGGAAGCTTTTGGCTATATGTGGGAATGCCCGGACTATTTCGAACTGGACGGGAAGAAATTTCTGTCTGTATCACCACAGGGCTTGAAGAGGGAAGAATTTCGTTTTCAGAATATCTATCAGTCAGGCTATTTTCCGGTAAAAGAGGATGGCTCTGTAGATGAAAGAGACTTTCGTGAGTGGGATATGGGATTTGACTTTTATGCTCCACAGACCTTTACAGATAACAGCGGAAGGCGACTTCTGATAGGGTGGATGGGAATGCCGGATGCAGAGGAGGAATATACCAATAAAACCATTGATGAAGGCTGGCAGCATTGTCTTACCGTACCGCGGGAACTGAGGGTAAAGGATGGAAAAATATTCCAGTATCCGGCAAAAGAACTGGAGAGACTCCGAAAAGAGAAAACAATTCTTGATGATGAAAAATCAATTGTTGAGGTTCGTGTAGAAGTAAATGAAGGTTTTGATCTGTTAATTGAAGATATTGCAGTGACAGACAGAAGTTTTCAGATCAGTATGGGCGGACAGATGCTCTTTAAATATGAAAATGAAATTGCGGAGATTGGATTTTCTGAAATTGCGGGTGCAGGAAGAAATAAGCGGAAAGCGAAAGTCAGTGAACTGAACAATATCCGGATTCTTGCAGATACTTCTGCAGTGGAACTTTATCTGAATGATGGAGAGATTGTATTCTCAACCAGATATTATCCGGATCGTGAAGATCTGCAGCTAAAGATAAAAGGCGGAAAATTCAGGGGAAATCTCTGGAATCTTCGAAAAATGATATTCACAAAATAAGAAAATAAACGTATAATAAAGCAGGTGGGAAAGAAAATCCGCAGTCGGTTTCCCTGCCTGCTTTTTTGACATATTGGTATTTCTGGTGCTGAGAGATCTGGCTGTCAGAAAGAATATGTGTCCGAATGATATACGTGTTTTAAACCGACTGTTTATTATAGAAACAGGGACGACCGCAAAAGATAGCAGTTGTCCTTTACATAAATTATAAAAAATTTCAAATAATGCAATTCCAGACAATAAGACAGTTGCTTGATTATAATATATGACTGTCGGGTGATTATGATGAATTATACTTACATTGTTAAATGTGCAGATGGGACTCTTTATACAGGGTGGACAAACTGTCTGCAAAAACGTATGAAAGCACACAACGAGGGAAAGAACGGCGCGAAATATACAAGGACCAAAAGACCGGTTACACTTGTATATTATGAAGGATTTTCAACAAAAGAAGAAGCGATGAGACGTGAATATGAGATTAAACAATTTACCAGAAATAAAAAACTGGAGTTGCTGAGCTTCTGAACCCGTCAGATAAGGAGAATAAGAGAAAATGAAAAAGATGACAAAATGGCTTGCAGTATGCGCAGTATGTGTGATGGGCAGTGTTCCGGCCATGGCAGCAGAAGTACCGGATGTTACTGTAACACCGATCCCGATTGAAACACCGGCTCCGGATGTAACACCAATCGAGACACCTGCACCAACACCCATACCGGAGGTGAAAAATGGCTGGTATGAGTATGGAACAAAAAATAAGAAATATTTTAAAGATGGACAGTATCTTACAGGAATGCGTAAAATCCATGGTGAAGTTTATTATTTCAGTCCAAAAGGATTTATGAAAACCGGATGGATCAAATACAATAACAAGAAATATTATTTTGATTCCAATGGAATACGTTACAGTGGCGTTAAGAAAATCAGCGGAAAATATTACTATTTCAGTGACAAGGGTGTTCTGCGAACGAAAACAGTTAAAGTTGGAAATACAATTTATTATTGTACAGAAAAGGGAATTCTGGAAGCCTGGAAAAAAGGAAAGACGATTTATTATCCAAATGGAAAGAAAATGAATTCCACCAAAGCGTATGAGTATGAGACTTTGCAGAGAGCAAAGGATGTTGTCAGCAAGATCACAAAACCGAGTATGTCAAAAAGTGAGAAATTTGAAACCTGTTTCAGATGGGTAATGTATCAGCATTATTACGATACCAGAAGAATATTTTATAATCAGACTGCATGGCCTGCGTTATATGCAAACGATTATCTGATACTGAGCGGAAAAGGCGGGGACTGTTTCTCAGATGCCTGTTCGTTTGCCTATCTTGCAAAGGCTCTTGGATATAAGAATGTTTATGTCTGCGTAGATACAACGGCAACTGACGGAAGCGGTCATTGCTGGGCTGAAATCGGAGGCAGAGTATATGATCCGCTGTTCGCAGAGGCGAAGAGCTATTATGGATATTTTGGCGTAGGATATGGATCCTATGGATTGTATCCGGAAAGAAGAGTAGCTGTGTAATATAAAAGCTTTCCTGCAGGGATTATGCTGCAGCAGAGAAAATTGTATTGTTAAGGGGTTGTAGCACCGGAAAAAATCCGGTGCTGCAACCCCTTGTTTTGTTTATTGGCAAATTGACGGTTATACAGGTAGTGGAGCAACAAAAAAGTACATGACAATGAAATGGCAGGCACTTCCAAGCATAACAAAGATGTGAAAGATCTCATGGGAACCAAAATTCTTATGTCTGGAATTAAAAAGCGGAACTTTTAATGCATAGATCACACCACCGATGGTATAAATGATTCCGCCTGCAAGAAGCCAGTCAAATCCTGCACGTGGGAGTGCATGGAAGATTGGAACAAATGCCAGTACACACAGCCAGCCCATGGCGATATACAGTACAGAGGACAACCATTTGGGACAGGTAATCCAACAGCCCTTTAAGATAATGCCGAGGACTGCAATACTCCATACCAGCGCGCACAGAATATATCCAATGCGGTTATGAAGGACAATCAGGCATACAGGAGTATAGCTTCCGGCGATCATCACAAAAATCATCATGTGATCCATTTTTCGCAGCCGTCGATTGACCTTCTCTGTAGAATCTACAGAATGGTAAATGGTACTGGCTGCATAGAGCAGAACCATGGTAAGTATAAAAATACTTAAAGCAACAATATGGAGCACATCATAAGAACGCGCTGCCTTGATAATAAGAGGAACTGCTCCGACTGCAGCGAGAAGAAGGGCAATACCATGAGTGATCGCACTTCCGGGATCTTTTAATTTAAATTTCATAAAAACGCCTCCATTCATTCAGATAAATACAATGAAAACAATATAACATAGTTTTAAAAACTATATATCAAGTATATAAATACTATAACACAAAAAAACAAAAAATCAAGGGCTTATTTTGGGAATCAAAGAAATGTTTGTCCGGCAATGCAAATGAGTTACAGGGTTGCGAAGATGAGGAAAACAGTTGAATCTATATGATAAATCTCCTATAATACAAGTAAAGTAAGTGGTAAAGGAGACAGTTCCATGGGAAAAACCATAACGATATGTTTTACAAATAATAAGGGTGGAAGTGGAAAAACCACAACCTGTTCAAACCTTGGAGCGGCGATGGCTCAGGCAGGGAAAAAGGTTCTTCTGATCGATGGAGATATGCAGTTAAATCTTTCTCTTGCTTTTTTTCCGGAGAACTGGGTGCTGGAGCAGGCGAAAGGAGAGAAGAATCTGTATTGCGCAATCGGAAAACAGGAAGAGCTCAGCGGTTATGTGGTACATACTCCCTACGAAAATCTGGATCTGATACCATCGTCTACATTGATGAGTTCTATAGAATATGAACTTTTTACAAAATGGCAGAGAGAATTTATCCTGCGAAAATGCATTCAGAAGATAAAGGATGCAGGAAATTATGACTATATTCTGATTGATGCACCTCCTACGCTGGGTGGTTGGGTGATGAATATCCTTTGTGCATCAGACCGGGTAATTATTCCTGTTGAGGCAAGTCCATGGGGAATGTTCGGACTTGCGAATATGTTTGAATTTCTTAATGAAGTAAAGCAGATTACTCCGGAACTGGAAGTTGCCGGAATTGCAGTGACAAAGGTAGATACAAGAAAGAGTTATTATAAACAGACAATGGAAACACTGCATGAACTTGAGGATATTCATGTATTTGAGCAGATCATCAGAGTGGACAGCTCTGTAGAATGGTCACAGGATAACAGTATTCCGGTTGTGGAATATAAAAAATCAAGCAGAAGTGCCAGGGAATATACGAGATTGGCAGAGGAGGTCATGGAATTATGTCAGTAGGCAGGGAGAGTATTCGGCGTGCAGCAAATGCAGGTGCCGGGAAAACCGTAAAGAAGCCCGTTGTATCCACAAAAGAGGCAGAGAAACCGGAAACAATATCTGTTACAGAAGAAAAGAAAAAAACAGCAAAAGGTTCTGTTCATATTAATGAGGAACTGCCGGTATATCTTCTTTAAAAGTTATTTGTAAGTGCTTGAGTATTTTGTTATTTTATAGAAAATAATCAAGTGGTTGCGCAAAAAGTGGGGTATTTTATGGAAACAGAAGAAAAGAAGATATATACAATAGAAGATATCGCCCGGGAGCTTGGGGTAAGTAAGACTACGGTATCACGTGCTATTTCAGGAAAGGGAAGAATCAGTCAGGCTACAAGAGACAGAGTACGGGCATTTATAAAAGAACATGATTACAGACCCAATGTTGTGGCAAAGGGGTTGGCACAGCGTAAAACTTATAATATTGCACTGCTGATGCCGAAGGATTATGTTGCCACAGAGTTTCTTTTTTTTAAAGACTGTATGAATGGAATCTGTGAGATGGCTTCCTCCTATGATTATGATATTATTATTTCTATGATTGATGGAGCAGATGTATCGCAGATACAGAGACTGGAGGCAAATCGAAAAGTCGACGGGATCATTGTAAGCAGAGCAGTGGTAAGTTCCAAGGTACAGAAATATCTGAAGAACTGTAAGGAACCATATATATTGATCGGCCCGTCTTCAGATCCGGAAGTTCCGTTTGTAGATAACAAGAACCAGGGAGCCGGAAAAGAACTGACAAGTATTATGTTGATGAAAGGTTTTCGGAATCTGGCACTTCTGGGTGGAAATCAGTCCTATAATGTTACCGGAAGCAGATATCAGGGTTTTCTGGAAGCACATGAGGAAATGGGAGTTTCTGTTAACGAAAATCTAATCTTCATGGATACGGATAATCAGGCAGCAGTATCTGATGCTGTGAAGAGACTGCTTGAAGAAGGCGCGGATGGTATTGTCTGTATGGATGATGTGATCTGCAGCATGTGTCTGAGCAGTCTGAGAGAAAAGAAAATATCGGTTCCTGCAGAAATAAAAATAGCCAGTATGTATGACAGTAAGAATCTGGAATATAATAATCCACCGATTACCAGTATACGCTTTGATACGGTAAGACTGGGAAAGATGGCATGTGCGAAATTACTGAACATCCTCGGGGAGAAGCCTTTGGAGGATACGTTGACACTGAATTATCAGGTGATGCTGCGTGAGTCAACACAGTAGAAAAATGAAAAATCCTCTGTAATTATTGGAGAATCAATAATCAGAGGATTTTTTTTCATGGGAAATTACTTCATAATGTTTCTGTAACATAAAAAGTTCCCGGGCAGGATTGCATTGTGGAAGAGAGGAATTATGTCGCTGAAGCGACTCGCCACAGGCGGAGGAATCCTGCAAGCAGGATTCGTGTGTGTGTTTGAAAAATGGAAAAAGCAGTCATGAATTGTGTGATATGACAAAAAAGAGATTCGAAATTAGATAATAATGGCTAATTGACTTTATTAATATAAAGGAATATACTAAAAATATGAACAATCGGTTGCGCAAACAAACTTGGAGTAATTGCAAACTATATTCTGTAAGAAGAATGAAATCAAATCCCGTCTGCTTTGACTGAGAAAAGTAATGAGCAGCGAGAAGAGAGTGTTTTGAAACTGGATAGAGTTTAAATATGATAATGAAAAAGAAAACGATTGAAAATAGAGAGTTAAGAGGAGAACAGGTATGGACTTTAGAACGGATAAGCTGCTCCATGGCGGTGATTACAACCCGGAACAGTGGTTAAAGAGACCGGATATTCTGGAAAAAGATATTGATATGCTGGAGGAGTCTGGCTGTAATGTAGTAAGCCTTGGGATTTTTTCCTGGTCCACACTGGAGCCGGAAGAAGGTGTATTTCATTTTGAATGGCTGCAGGAAATCATTGATAAGCTTTATAAAAGAGGAATTTCTACAATTCTGGCTACACCTTCAGGTGCAAGACCCAAATGGATGGCAGATAAATATCCGGAGGTACTCCGTGTAGATGAGACACGTCGCAGAGCATTATTTGGATTCAGACATAATCATTGTTATACTTCTCCTGTTTACAGAGAGAAGGTACATATTATTAACAAAAAGCTGGCACAGGAGGTTGCCACACATCCGGGTGTGATCCTGTGGCATATTTCCAATGAGTATGGCGGAGAATGTCATTGTCCGCTGTGCCAGGAAGCATTTCGTAACTGGCTGAAAGAGAAATATCAGACTATTGAAAATCTGAATGATAAGTGGTGCACCACTTTCTGGAGTCATACTTATAACAGCTTTGACCAGATCGAGAGTCCGTCTAAGATTGGTGAGACACAGCTTCATGCACTGAATCTGGACTGGAAACGATTTGTTACTCATCAGACAGCGGATTTCATTCATCATGAGATTGCAGCATTGAGAGAGGGAGGAAGCACACTTCCGACTACTGCTAATCTGATGCATTATTTTGGTGGTTTAGATTATTTTAAGATTGCAAAAGAGATTGATGTGGTTTCCTGGGATACTTATCCGACATGGCATAAAGAAGCAGTGATCGATACAGCTTATGACAATGGTATGTGCCATGATCTGATGCGTTCTCTGAAAGGAAAGCCGTTCTTCCAGATGGAATCCTGCCCGACTTCTACAAACTGGCAGAGTGTGAGCAAGTTAAAGAAACCGGGAATGCTTTTTGCACAGTCCATGCAGGCAATTGCACATGGCGGAGAAGGTGCTCTCTATTTCCAGATTCGCCAGAGCAGAGGTGCTTCTGAGAAGTTCCACGGAGCAGTGATCGATCATTACGGTGGAAATGATACAAGAGTGTTTAAAGAAGTTTCCAGAGTTGGAGAAACTTTGAAAGAAATAAGAGAACTGGCAGGAACAACTGTAAACAGTTTTGTTGCCATGATTTATGACTGGGACAGCCAGTGGGCAATGGAAGACAGTCAGGGACCCAGAAATAAAGGGCTTCATTATCTGGAAGCAATGCTGAAATTCTACAGAGGTTTCCGTAAGCAGGGCGTCAATGTGGATGTGATCGATATGACCTGTGAACTGGATAAATATAAAGTACTGGCTCTTCCAATGGTTTATATGTTCAAGGAAGGTTTTGCCAAAAAGGTTCGTGCGTTCGTGGAAAACGGCGGTACACTGATCACAAGTTACTGGTCCGGAATTGCAGATGACACAGACAGGTGTTATCTGGAAGGAACTCCTCATGGTCTGATGGATGTGCTGGGAATCAGAAGCACAGAAATTGACGGCCTTTATGACTGGGAAGAAAATTCTTTTGTTCCTGTGGCTGGCAATGAACTTGGACTGGATAAGACTTATACATGTAAATATCTGTGCGACCTTGTGGAGCTTCGTGGAGCACATACCTTAATGACCTACGGAAGTGATTTCTATGAAGGCTATTCCTGTCTGACAGTGAATGAATATGGCAGGGGTAAAGCATGGTATGTGGCAGCAGATGCTGATAAAGAATTCTATGGAGACTTCCTTGAAAAAGTGCTCAAAGACAGCGGCGTTTCCTGCGGAATCAAAGAAGAAATCCCGGATGCACTGGAGATCACAGTGAGAGAGAATGAAAATGAGAAATATTATATTTATCAGAATTTCGGAACAGAAGCTGTAAGCATTCCCGTACCGGAAGGCGAGATTAGTTGGATTTATGGCAATGGCAGCGATAAACTTAAAGTTTATGGTCTTGCAGTTGCGAAGGTTATCGTGTAAAATAAATAACGATGGATGAGGAAATCCCTTCACTTTAAGCAGAGGTTGAGACTGCCTGGTGAAGGGATTCTTTTTTACTCAGGTTTAACCGGGAAAATGATACAAAAAGTTTTTAATTGTATCAGGAAAGGTATAGAAATATGATTTCAAAAACTCAGATCAGATATATGGCAAATTCTTCATCATACAGTAAAGGTGCAGAACTTTATGCAACAGGAAAAGTCTTGGATATGGATGTAAAAAATATGGGTGCGTCTGATGAAATTGTTGCATCTGTAAAAGGCAGTGGAAGAAATATCTATGAAGTAGATGTATCAATCGATACAGAGAATGATGAAGTTGATACCTGCTATTGTGAATGTCGGGCATATGCAGAATATGGTGGACTTTGTAAACATTGTGTAGCGGTTCTTCTGCAATATAATGATTATGAAAATGATATGGATAGTTATGATTACGGACAATCTGTAGAAAAAATTGTAAAAGGTGGTCTGACCCATACGATCAGAAAAGGAGTGCAGATGCATACCACGCCGGAATTGGCTTCATTATTGCAGAAGCAGGCAGTTGCGAAGTCTCTTCCACTGATTCAGGGAAGCACTTATGGAAAAGTAAGGCTGGAACCATATTTTAATTTTGACGGAAGAACATTTACAGTAGAATTTAAAATAGGAATTAATAAAATGTACGTACTGAAGGATGCATTTTCCTTTGATGTTCATATAGCAAATCAGGATGATTATAAATATGGGAAAAATCTTCAGTTTGTCCATACAATAGAATCCTTTGCCGAGGAATCCAGACCGCTTGCGAAATTTATCTGTAAATGGGCAGACAACAACAGACAATTTCACAGATCCTCTTCCTATTATGGATACTATATGGGAACTCTGGAAAAGGTAAGGCATCTGGATCTGTCAGGAAATGAACTGGCAGAATTTTTGCTTTTGATGGAAGGAAAGACATTGCAGGGAGAATCTATAGGAACCAGAAACACAACCTGGGAAATAACCAGAGAACATCTTCCGAGAAAAATGACCATAACAGGTGCAAAGCAGGGAATTGAACTGAAGGTAAGCAAATTTACGTGTGCAGCAAATACGGAACAGTATAAAATTTGTTTTTATGATAAAAAGATTTATATTGAGAATGTAGAAGAGCTTTTACCTGTTAAGGATTTTCTGGACAGTTTGTCTTTGATCCCCGGTGAGAAAGCGTTTATAGAAAATAAAGATGTACCGGCATTCTGTCAGGAACTTTTACCGGTGATCCAGAAGTTTTTTAAATGCAGAATGGTTGAATTTCATCCGGAAAATTATGGAATGGTTAAACCGGAGTTTCGATTTTATCTGGATGCACCGCAGGAAAATATGGTTACATGTAAGGCGACTGTTAAGTATGGAGACAGGGAATTTTCTTTATATACAACGGACGATATTGCAGCAAGGGATATGAATAGAGAAACAGTTGTCAGAAATGTGATACATAAATATTCGAATGCTTTTAATCCATTTGAACAGTGTGCGGTAATTGCGGATGATGAAGAGATGGAATATGAATTTCTGACAGAAGGAATTCAGGCACTGCAGGCAGTGGGAGAAGTATTTATTTCTGATGCGCTGAGACGGATTGAAGTCCGGAATTCGCCAAAGGTTACAGTAGGTGTTTCCCTGAGTGGAAATCTGCTGGAGCTGAGTATGACAGCAGGAGGTATTTCAAAGGAAGAACTGATTGACATTCTTTCCAGATATAATAAGAAGAAAAAGTTCTATCGTCTGAAAAACGGAGCTTTTGTAAATGCAGCAGACTCGGGTCTGGATACAGTGGAAGAACTCAGGGCAGGGCTTCAGCTGACGGATAAGCAGATGAAGCAGGATAAGATTGAAGTACAGAAGTACCGTGCGTTGTATTTGGATGCACAGTTGAAAGAGAATCCGGTTGTTTCGGCAGTAAAGGATAAATCTTTTAAGTCGCTGGTAAGAAATATGAAGACCATTGAGGATAATGATTTTGAGGTGCCGGAGAGCCTGGATAAAGTTCTGCGGGAGTATCAGAAACGGGGATTTCTGTGGATTAAGACATTGAATTATAATGGATTCGGCGGAATACTTGCAGATGATATGGGACTTGGAAAAACGTTGCAGGTGATTGCATTTCTACTGTCAGAATTTCTGGAAAGAAGGAATACTGTTGTTGAAAATATAGCAGTAAAAGAAACTGCAATGTTAAATATGCAGAGTGAAATTGAGACAGTGGAACAGGCGTGCAAGGCAGCAGAGGCGCAGAAAGCTGATGGAAAGAAGGCAGATGGACAAACTGGAAAGCTGCAAAGAAATACATTAATTATAGCTCCTGCATCATTGGTATATAACTGGAGCAGTGAAATTCAACGTTTTGCACCGGAGCTTACAGCAAAGATGGTGACCGGGACTGCAGCAGAGAGAAGACAGATCCTGGCAGAAGCAGATTCTGAGGATATTCTTCTGACTTCCTATGATTTGCTGAAAAGGGATATCAGCGAATATGAAGGATATAAGTTCAGATGTGAGATTATTGATGAAGCTCAGTATATCAAGAATGCAAACACTCAGGCTGCGAAAGCAGTAAAAGAGGTTCAGGCAGACTTCAGGCTGGCTCTTACAGGAACTCCGGTGGAAAACCGCCTGAGTGAATTGTGGAGTATATTTGATTATCTGATGCCCGGTTTCCTTTACAGTTATAAGAAGTTCAGGGAAGAAGTTGAAATTCCGGCAGTTCAGAATTCAGATGAAGATGCAATGAAACGTCTGCAGAAAATGATCCGGCCGTTTGTACTCCGAAGATTGAAGAAGGAAGTGCTTACAGATCTGCCGGATAAGCTGGAAGAGAATATGTTTGTACAGCTAACAGGAGAGCAGCAGAAGCTTTATGATGCACATGTGAAACGGATGATGCTGATGCTGGATAAGCAGTCCGAAGAAGAATTTAAGACCTCAAAGATTACAATTCTGGCAGAGCTGACAAAATTGCGCCAGATCTGTTGTGATCCGTCTCTTATTTTTGCAGATTATAAAGCTGATTCTGCAAAAGTGGATATGTGCCTGAATATGATCAGTAATGCAGTGGAGAGCGGACATAAGATTCTGTTGTTTTCGCAGTTTACGACAATGCTTGACCATCTTGCGAAGCGCCTTGAAGAGGAGAAGATCAGTTACTATATGCTGACTGGTTCTACAAGTAAGGAGAAGCGTGCACAGATGGTAGAGAACTTTAACACAGATAACACACAGGTATTCTGTATTTCTCTGAAGGCAGGAGGAACCGGTCTGAATCTGACGGCAGCAGATATTGTAATCCATTTTGACCCATGGTGGAATCTGGCAGTGCAGAATCAGGCAACGGACAGAGCACACAGAATTGGTCAGAAGAATGTAGTGAATGTATACAAGCTGATCGTGAAGGATACGATTGAAGAAAATATTTTGAAACTGCAGGAAAAGAAACGTGAACTGGCAGATCAGATCCTGGAGGGCGAAGGGCTTAACGGAGGCAGCTTCACAAAAGAGGAACTGATGGAATTACTTTCCGGGAAATAACCGCTTGATTGCAGTTAAGTGGCATTTTTTGTAAATACAGAAATGTATATTCTCCCTGTTTTTCCACATAATAACCATACAACACATGATATGGAAACTGAAGGGTACAAAGACAGTAAACTTCGATAAAAGGAAAAACAGGAGGAAGAAAAGTGCATGAAAGCGACAGGAATTGTTCGGCGCATAGATGATCTGGGGCGTGTGGTCATTCCTAAGGAGATCAGAAAAACGCTGCGGATAAAAGAGGGGACACCACTGGAGATTTTTACTGACCGGGAGGGGGAGATTATTCTGAAAAAGTATTCCCCTATCGGAGAACTGAATGTTTTTGCAAAGGAATATGCAGAGGCGCTGGCGCAGTCAAGCGGGATGGTAGCGTGTATCACAGATCACGATCAGGTGGTGGCTGCTGCGGGACAGGGAAGCAGGGAATATGTGGGAAAACCTATCAGCAAAGCTCTGGAAGATGCAATTACGGAGAGAAGCTCTGTGTTTGCCAACGGAAATGACAGAAGCAGGATACCTGTGACTCAGGAACAGAGAGAACCTTTGTATTCCCAGATCATGCAGCCTATTATCAGTGCAGGAGATACAGTAGGTTCGGTGCTTTTATTGGGAAAGAATGAAAGAGATGTGATGGGTGAATCAGAGAAGATGCTCATCAGAACAGCAAGCGGATTTCTGGGAAGACAGATGGAACAGTAAAATTAATAGAATCTTCAGCAGCTTAGGGTAGCAGCTGAAGATTCTTTTTTGTATAATAAGAAGCAGTTATGATTTTCTGGAATTGTTATAGTAATAAAATTGTTATGGCAATGAGAGTTGGAAAGGAGACATATTATATGGCTGCAATATATCTGGCACCGTTTTATCTGTTGGTGTGTGTATATATCCTGCTTCGCAGCGTGCACTGGTTTCAGGTACTGCATACGGTTTTTCAGAATGTGTGGGTGTGCAGGGGGATTGGACTTGTATATTTATTTGTAGTGTTTAGTATACTGATCGCATTTATGGCACCTGCATCAGGATTCAGGAGATTTATGAAGCTTCTGAGTAATTACTGGCTTGGTGTTTTGATGTATACACTTATGACTCTGGGAATCGCGGATGGATTGAGACTGTTACTGAAATACCCTCTTAGAAATCTTGGTTTTCCGGGAAGAGAACTGCTTTTCAGCAATATGGGAACTGCTGTTGTGGGAGCTGTCTGTGCGGTGATCATTTCAACAGTCAGTATTTACGGAGTGCTCAGTGCCGGAAATATACATACAACGAAGTACAATATTTCTGTTGATAAAAAGGCAGGAAATATGAAGGAATTAAATGTGGTTCTGGTCGCAGATCTTCATCTGGGATATAATATTGGATGTAAGCAGATGGAGCAGATGACAGAGAAGATCAATGAGCAGAAACCGGATCTGGTGGTAGTGGCAGGAGATATTTTTGACAATGAATATGAGGCACTGGATGATCCGGAAAAACTGGCAAAGATATTGAGAGGGATCCGCTCAAAGTATGGTGTGTATGCATGTTACGGAAACCACGATATTCAGGAAAAGATTCTGGCGGGATTTACCTTTGGCAGTAAGGAAAAGAAAGAGAGTACCCCGGAGATGGATGAGTTTCTGGAGAAAGCGGGGATTACGCTTCTGAGAGATGAGTATGTGCTCATTGATGATTCTTTTTATCTGTATGGAAGACCGGATTATGAGCGTCCGGGACGGGGGATTGATAAACGAAAGACTCCGCAGGAAATCACAGAGGGTATGGATGTGTCACTGCCAGTGTTGGTTATCGATCATGAGCCGAGAGAACTTCAGGAACTGGCGGATACAGGTGTGGACGTAGATCTCTGCGGACATACCCATGACGGACAGGTATTTCCGGGAAATATTGTGATCAGATTCTTCTGGGAAAATCCCTGTGGTTATCTGAAGAAAGGCGATATGCATAATATCGTTACATCCGGTGTAGGGCTTTTTGGACCAAATATGAGAGTTGGGACTAAAAGCGAAATTTGTGATGTCAGCATATGTTTTAACTGAATCAAGTAAGTCCCCGGCTTCAACTGCAAAAATCAATAAGCAGTTGAAGCCGGGGACTTGTCTGTTTAGTTATGTCTGATTTGATTTTATGCTCAGTCGAGAGCTTTCTCACTCATTTCTTCCAGAAGGTCTTTTTTCAGATCCCAGAGTTTCTGAGAAAGGTCTACATATACTTTCTGAGGATTTACGAAACGTCTGGATTCATCCCAGAGAGTATTCTGCTCTTTCTGGCAGTATTCGCGAAGTTCCATAACAGATGGAGATTCATAGACCCGTTTACCTTCTCTGATGACAGGAACGAGAAGTTCGCGTACTTCATAGGTTCCGCCGAGAACTTTTGTCTTTTTCCAGGTATCGATTGGATCAAAGAGAACCATGTTCTGGTCTGCATCAAGCTTTTCATCAGCAAGGCAGATAAGATCTGCCCTGATTTTTCCGGTTTTCTTATTATAGAGACGATATACGGTTTTATTTCCAGGGTTGGTTACTTTCTCTGTGTTTTCGGAAAGCTTGATCTTAGGTGTAAATTCGGTACTGTCTGCATCTTTGACAGCAGCAAGTTTGTATACACCGCCGAATGCAGGATTATCGTTGGCGGTGATCAGTCGTGTTCCGACACCCCAGGAATTAATCTTGGCATCCTGAGCCTTCAGGCTCTCAATGAGATATTCGTCCAGATCGCTGGAAGCGGAAATAACTGCATCGTCAAATCCGGCAGCAGCAAGCATCTTATATGCTTCTTTGGAAAGGTAGGCAAGATCACCACTGTCGATACGGATACCGTATTTGGTAAGCGGAATACCTTCTTCGCGCATTTCCTCAAATACACGAATTGCATTTGGAACACCGGATTTCAGGACATCATAGGTATCTACCAGTAAGGTGCAGGCATTCGGATAAAGTTTGGCATAGGTTTTGAATGCGGTATATTCATCCGGGAAGCTCATGATCCAGCTGTGTGCGTGAGTTCCAAGGACCGGTACGTCGAACATTTTGCCTGTGAGAACACAAGAAGTACCGGCACATCCACCGATGATTGCGGCACGTGCGCCAAAGATACCTGCATCCGGTCCCTGGGCACGACGCAGACCAAATTCCATGATCGCATCACCCTTTGCAGCATAGCAAACGCGGGCTGCTTTGGTAGCAATGAGGCTCTGGTGATTGATGATATTCAGGATTGCTGTCTCTACAAGCTGAGCTTCCATGATAGGTGCTACAACTTTGACAAGCGGTTCTCTTGGGAAGACAACTGTTCCCTCAGGAATTGCATAGATATCACCTGTGAAACGGAAGTTGCTTAAATATTCAAGGAAGTCCTCTTCAAAAGTATTCAGACTTCTGAGATATTCGATATCTTCATCTGTGAATTTAAGATTCTCAATATATTCAATCATCTGTTCCAGTCCGGCAGTGATGGCAAATGCACCTCCGCATGGATTGGTACGGTAAAACATATCGAAGATAACAGTCTGGTTTGTTGGGTTCTTAAAATAGCCCTGCATCATAGTAAGTTCATAAAGGTCTGTGAGCAGAGTAAGATTATTAGCTCTCATATATAGCTCTCCTTTTTGGTTAATAATAATATCTCATTATGAGAACAAAATTATTATTAAAATTTCCTCGTAAAAATATTTCCTGCTGTTTTAGAGTTCTGCGAAAGACATTATTATAAACAGCAATAAGTTTTTATTGATTATAGCATAATTTCACTCTGAGTACATAAAAAAAGTCCCGGAAATAGGCGGTATTTTCATGTTTTTGAAGAAAAATAAAAAAAATTAAAAAAATTTCAAAAAAGGGGTTGCATTTTCCGGAAGACTATTATATAATACCAATTGTCGCGAACGAAGTAGCGAAAACAAAATAAAGGGCTATCGCCAAACGGTAAGGCAACGGACTCTGACTCCGTCAGTTCAAGGTTCGAATCCTTGTAGCCCTGCTAAATGAGACATCTCGGTATGAGGTGTCTTTTTTTATGGCTTGAAGGATATGAGTGTTTTGTGTGGGCCTTTTTCCTTTTTTATTGAAAAATTTTGTAACCTATGTATAATTTTTTCGACTTATATGATAAGAAGATGATATCCTGCAGGAATAATCATATCTTATTGAAACAATAAAAGGAGAAATGCGGTGGAGGATATAAAAATTATCGAGTTGTTTTTTAACAGAGATGAAACGGCAATTCAGGAGTTAAGCAATAAGTATTCGGGTTATTGTTATAAAATTGTATGGAATCTTTTGAATAATCATGAGGATGTGGAAGAATGTTTAAATGATACATGGCTTGCTGCATGGGAATATATACCACCCAGGAGGCCATCTGTATTATCTGCATATGTTGGAAAAATTGCACGAGGATTTGCAATTGATTGTTTTCGTAAAAAGCAGGCTGCGAAGCGCATGGATGGGCATGTTGTTGATGTTTGTGGTGAAATGGATGAATTAAGCTTTTCTTATGTAGTGGATGAAAAAATCGCGGACAAAGAACTGATAAAAATCATAGAAAATTTTCTGAGAAAACTGTCAGATTCAGACAGGGATATTTTTATCAGGCGTTATTGGTATCTGGATTCCATAAAGGATATTGCGAAAAGACATGGCGTATCCCAAGGGTGCATCAAAACAAATTTATGCCGTAATCGAAAAAAACTATATCGTATTTTGAAACGTGAGGTGTTGATATGAAAAAATACTTAGACTTTTCACAAGAGTTTGGAAAGATTGACGAAGAACTGATAGCAGAAGCAGGAAAACCATGGACAATAAAGAGAGGCGATATTTTCAGGCTGTACAGGCGAAAAATCGGTCAGGCAGCGGCAATCCTTTTGGCTTTTATCACAGTGGCTGGTAATTCGCATGTTCAGGCGGCAGTTAAAGAATTTACTACAAAAATAGGAGAGCTGATGGGATTTTCCAAAGATTTGTCTGCCTATACAGAAGTAATAAATCAGGTACAGACAAAGAATGGGATATCATTAACAATCAACGAGGTAATTTTGGATAATTATAGTTTGATCGTATCAGTAAAACCGGACTATGAAGAAAAAAAGGAAGACTCTCTATATTTATGGATTGATGATGAAAAAACATTGATTAATGGTAAGCGATATCAGAGTTTTAGCAGCACGACAGGGCTAATGGATTTGGACTCTTATACAAAATATGAGATGGATACAGAAATGGTTCTGATGCAGGAGTATGATGGCGTGGAGCTGCCAGATGGAGAAACAGAGATACATCTTGTTTTGGATGTGGGAAGTAGCGCGCCAATTTCTGAGAAAAATCGTTCTGAGAATACTACGGAGTTTGTTTATGACTTTACTATTACAGCAGAGCAATTAAAAGAGCAGACGATACGAAAGAAAATGAATATGGAAATTTCAGGTGGAGACGGATGTAATCTGATTTTAAAGGAACTTGCGATGAACGATTTACATTCCAGGATTACGGCACTTGGGGTGACTCCGGATGATAAATGGCTTAATGAATATGAACTGAAACTGAAAGGCACAGACAGTTTTGGCAATCCAGTGAGTTTTGAAGGTGCAGGATTTGGACCGGAAAATGAATTGAGGTTCGAAACCAGTGTTTTTGGTGATTATGAAGAAGGCGATATAGTTGATGCGGATAACTTCCAGATGTCGCTGCCAGACAAAAACTGTCAATATCTCGATTTACAATTGTATCAGAGAAAAATCCGGTGGGATTTACAATCAGCAGAACAATTGGATGATGAATATTATGTACAGGAAAAAACTGATTCTGACGAGATATATTCAAAAGAAAATAACTATGGATGGGAACCAGTTGGGGAGAAGTTTCGAATCCAAATAGATGAAGATTTAGATATTGCTGATAAAATTATTGGTGGTGCTGGTGAACCAACATATATAGATCTTAAGTAACCATTCAGCAGTCTATTATCTTGCAAGGATGCTGAACAGTTACTAAAAGATAGGTAGTGTAAAATAGTTTGTATTTTTTATGGCAGTTGCAAAGGAACAAATTCGACAGATCATCTCAGAAAACAACAGTAATAGCGTTGCAGATATATACACGCTTCTGAAAGAAAGTTTCAAGGATATCTTGCAGGAGCTGATATTGGATCACATAAAAATTCAGCAAATATTTTTGTCACAAGTGAAACTATGGAAAAAATGGGGATTTTTAGTTGTAAGGAGCTTATCTGGTAATTGAGAAAAGTATATCCATGGTAAAAAATCGAAATAAAGAATCTGATGAAGAAAACAACTATGTATCTCTGGAAGGTAGCACTAAGAATCAAAAGGCAAGAACGATAGAACTGAATAAAGAAGCAAAATATATCTTACAGAAAATAAAATACAGTCGGGACAGCAGTCTGCCAGATGAATTTATAGTGACCACAAAAACGGGAAAGATTAATACAGCTTCTAATTTAGAACACCGCATGAAAGTTATTATGAAAAATGCAGAATTACAGGGAGTTAAAGGTGGATTGCATATTTTCAGAAAAACATTTGCAACCAGAATGTATGAAAGTGGTGCACGAGTAGAGGAGATAGCTGCCTATATTGGTGATCTTGAGTCAACAACTCAAAAATATTATATTGCTATCCGTAAAAAGGTAGTTTCAAATGGAGAGGTACGACAGGTTGTTAAACTTCCCGGAATAAAAGAAGAGACAACTGTAGCGTAAAAGATTTGCTCAGCATAGGAGCTTTTGTCGAAATGTTTTTTCGAGGGAAACTTGCTGAAAATAGATGCTTGTGGTAACATAAAAATAGAAGAAGTAGAAGACATGCTTGCGGGAGATGATGATTATGGAACGGCAAACAGATATAGCCCAGACAATAGAACTGGCGGCAGACAGAGCACGATATGATGAATGTGCGAAAAAATTGCTGACGTATAAAGCAGTTATTGCCTGGATTTTGAAGTCTTGTACAAAAGAGTTTTCGCAGTATAGCGTAAAATTTATCTGCGATAATTGTCTGAATGAAAATGTGGAGTTATCGGAACATGCAGTCCATCAGGATCAGCTGAATCGTGATGAAAGACTAAATGGCGATAAACGTTTGGATGGTTTAAACACAGAGGCAAATGCTGTCAAAGACCAGACAGTGTATTATGATATTCGTTTTAAAGCAACCCTGCCAGAGAGCAAAGAGCCGGTACAGCTTATTATAAATCTGGAGATTCAGTTAAATGATACACCGGGATATCCACTGGTAACAAGAGGTTTCTACTATTGTGCCAGAATGATTTCAGAGCAGTATGGAACGGTCTTTACAGATGAACATTATGAGAAGATACAGAAGGTATATAGTATCTGGATATGTCCTGATCCGGCGAAGAAAAGGAAGAATGGAATATTCAGATATCATACCGTTGAAGATTCTGTTCGTGGTAACTCGTTTGTGAAATCAGAAGCATATGACCTTATGGAAGTTGTTATACTTAATCTTGGTGATGCGGATGAAAGCAGTGATCTGGAAATTCTGGATTTGTTAAATGTGCTGTTTTCAACAACTGCAACACCAGAAGAAAAGAAGAAACGTTTAAATGATGAGTTTGATATTGCAATGACAGCAGAGTTTGAAAGTGAGGTGCGTGATATGTGTAATTTAAGTAAAGCACTTGTTGAGCAGGGCATTGAACAAGGCATTGAACGGGGAATCGAACAAGGTATTGGAAAAGGAATCGAACAGAAAAATTTATCATTGGCAAAAATGATGATTGAAGGTAACGAACCAATAGATAAGATTGCGAAATATACAGGATATGGAATTGACAGAATCAAGGAAATTGCAGAACAGATGAAAACACCTGTATCAGTATAAGAAATCTGATAGGTCAATTTATAGGTTAATTTAAAAAATTATAAGGCGAGGAAGCCTGAATTTACAGGGATTCTGACGCATGTTCTGACGGACTCTGACTCCGTCAGTTCAAGGTTCGAATCCTTGTAGCCCTGCTACATGAGGCACCTCGGTATGAGGTGCTTTTTTGTGCTATAAGAGAAACTGAAATTTTTTGGAAGTGAAAGGTAAGATTAAGATGGAAAATTCGGGTAAAAAATATCAGATAGATACAGAAGAAAATAAAATGTTCTTAGGTGAATTGCAGAAAAATCTTTTAAATTTTGGAAAAGGATTTTTATCACCGGGAGGAAGTGCTTATTTCCTTGGGGATGATGGAACACCATGGAAAGACAGAAACAGAGAAACATGGATCACATGCCGTATGGTCCATGTATATAGTATGGGAATCATGCTTGGGGATAAAGAAAGTCCGGCACTGGTCCATGGTGCTGTACATGGATTACTGGAAGAACTGAAAGATCGTGAAAATGGAGGATGGTATCCGGGAATTACACCGGATAATAAATTCCTGCCAGATAAACAGTGTTATGCTCATGCATTTGTTCTTCTGGCTGCTTCTTCTGCTTTGCTGGCAGGAGAAAAAGATGCAGAAACTCTGCTTAAAGATGCATTGGAATTATTTGATAAACGGTTCTGGGATGAAAAACAGGGACTTACTTATGATACCTGGAATACAGAATTTACAGTTCTTGATGATTATCGCGGTCTTAACGCAAATATGCATACAGTAGAAGCGTTTCTGGCAGTAGCAGATGCAATAAAAGAAGAAAAGTACAGAATACGTGCAGGAAGAATTATAGATCATGTTATTGGATGGGCAAGCGCAAATGACTGGAGAATACCTGAACATTTTACAAAGGAATGGAAAGCTGATCTTGATTGCAATAAAGAATGTCCTGCTGATCGTTTTAAACCTTATGGAGCAACACCGGGCCATGGAATTGAGTGGGCCAGATTGATCGTGCAGTGGGCATATTCTTCTTATAAAGATACCCCTGATTCTGCAGAAGTATATTTAAAAGCTGCAGAGAAACTCTACAACAGAGCAGTTGAAGATTCCTGGAATGTGGATGGAAATCCTGGAATTGTGTATACGACTGACTGGGATGGAAAACCTGTTGTTCATGACAGAATGCATTGGACATTGGCAGAGGCAATCAATACATCAGCAGTCTTATGGCATATAACTCATAAGCAGAAATATGCAAAAGATTATGAAGAGTTTATGAGATACCTGGATGATAAGGTATTGGATCATAAAAATGGTTCCTGGTTTCATCAGTTGGATGAAAATAATAATGTGATAGGAACAGTATGGCCGGGAAAATCAGATGTATATCATGCTTTTCAGTCAACCTGGATCCCATATGGAACACCATATATATCAATTGCTTCAGATGTAAAACAGTATATGGAAGTATGCCATCAATAAAGTAAGTGTTTATTTGTACCCGGCGTACAAGATTTCTGTAAAATGCAGCCAGAACCTGACGGAACAAGGTTCTGGCTGCATTTTACTTCAGGATGATAAAAAGAATGATGTGGGTAACTATTTTTTAATCTCCGGCTGGAATTCTTTTACATCTTTGGCAATCTCGCCGCTTAACAGGAGCATGCAGATCAGGTTCGGGATAGCCATCAGTGCGTTGGCGATATCGGAGAAGTTCCATACCAGAGCTCCGGGACCACCGGAAACCATGGCTGTGGCAACACCGGCGATATTTCCGGTACCGATGGTGGCTGCCAGTGCGGTTGTCAGTGCGGAAAAAGGAGATACATCTCCCTGTCCGCGGCTCTTGGTGCGGGCTTCCTTGCTGAGTGTGCTTTTCAGTGCATAGCCAAGGTTACGCCATGTAAGAAATCTGGTGCGCACAGTCAGGAAGATACCGGTTCCGACCAACAGGATCAGCATCACCGGTCCCCAGACAAAGTCATCAATTCTGGTAACAATTTCTTTATAAAATACTTCGAAGATTTACAGAGCTGAATATCCGTAGCTGCTGACAATGGCATCGATTTTCTGCTGCCTCTGACACATTGGACATTTTGTAGATGAATAGGAATGATAGTCCGGTATATCTTTGGTGTTAAAAATAGAATATACAGGGAGAGAAGCCACGCTGTCTACTCTGCTGAATATGGCTGCGATACCTCTGATAGTGCCTCCGTAATACAGAATGCTCTCGATTGCTTTGGACAAAGTAGAGCCTGTGGTAATCGAACCATTGAGGATCAGTACATTTTTGCCCTTGATCATTGGCTGAAAATTATCACGGAAGATAATCTGTCCGGAATTGCTGGATTCAGGAGTAATCACGTAGATCGTCTGATGAGCATTCAGGGAAAAAATGCCGGCTTTGGTAAGTTCTTCAGAAAGATATGCGCCAATTACTTCTAGTCCGTCCATACAGATAATGGTATCAACAGGAGTAGATACTTCATAATTAGCAGCCAGTTCGTGAGCAATATTCTGTGCTTCGGCAGTTCTGGATTTCATAGTTGTAAGATCCAGATAGTGAGTGATATGTGACTGAGATGTGACGAAATGTCCGGGAATTACCTTCAGCTGAATGCGGCTGTCACCACGGGCGTAGATTTTTGTCATGTTTTCCAGATTCATAAGAATACCTCCCTCGTTGAAAAAAAACGTGTAACTGTTCAGTAGCTTTGCGGTTAGCAGACCATTGAACAGTTATAAATCAGTACACTAATCTTATAAAACATTGTAGCATTGTTTTGCCAAAAAATAAATAATATTGTACAAAATCAATAAAAAATTATGCGATATGTATGAAGATTGTTAATAAAATACCAAAAAACATATAACGATGATCCCCTGGTGCATTGATGGAAGTATTATTTACGAGGGCTGCTATAGATTGGTTGTGAGTTATGGAGAATGGAATAAACAGTGATGGGTGTGGAAATGGGAAACAGAAGAGAATATTCTATAGAAGTAATATATGTGAAATGATATAATGATTTTCAGTCTATTATTGACTGTCAGAAAAAGAGAAAAGATGAGATAAAAAATGTATACAGCAGAACGAATAGAAGAATTGGATGAAAATAGGAGCCTGATAAAAGTGACAGATTAACAGCCTGATATTTTGACTGCGAAAAGTGAATAATCATAAGAAAATCTTAAGAATTTGTCCCTTTCATATTAAGATGCTTCGATTATTCTAATAGCAGAAACACAAAATAAGAAGCCGGAGTGTCTGTAATGAGAGATTTCAGACAGGCATTTCGGATGATGAGGGAGGTGTATAAAGTGGCAAATATTCTGGTCTGCGATGACGATAAAGACATTGTAGAGGCAATCAGCATTTATCTGGAGCAGGAAGGCTATGTGGTTTTTAAAGCATATGATGGTTTGGAAGCAATCAATATACTGCGCAGTCAGCCGGTGGATCTGCTGATCATAGATATTATGATGCCGAAGCTGGATGGCATCCGGGCTACTTTGAAGATAAGGGAAGAGAATCCTCTTCCGATCATTATTCTTTCTGCAAAATCAGAAGATGCAGATAAGATCCTTGGATTAAATGTAGGAGCAGATGATTATGTGACAAAACCTTTTAATCCGCTGGAACTGGTGGCAAGGGTGAAATCACAGCTTCGCAGATATACAAGGCTGGGAGCAGCAATACCTGTGGAGAATGCTCATATCTACGAGACAGGAGGTCTGAGTATAAATGATGACCTGAAGGAAGTCAGGGTGGACGGTGATGTGGTGAAGCTGACACCCATTGAGTACAATATCCTGCTTCTGCTGATGAAGAATCAGGGAAGGGTATTTTCCATTAATCAGATTTACGAAAACATCTGGAATGAGGAAGCGGTTGCTGCAGATAATACGGTGGCAGTGCATATCCGGCATATCAGAGAAAAAATTGAAATTAATCCAAGGGAGCCAAGATACCTGAAGGTTGTGTGGGGACTTGGGTATAAAATTGAAAAAATTTAACCGAATCAAGTAGCGAAGCGGATGATTTTATCCGCTTGACCTAAATCAAGTAACGGAGCGAATGCAAAGGAAAGGGACAAAATTATGAAGGGAAAAGGATACAGGAGCAATGTTGCCAAGGCGGTCTGGATCGTGATCGTACATCTGGCGGCTGTGGCAGCTGTGATATGTGCAGCATTTTTTGTAATGATTTATCAGACGGGAATCCGTCTGGATGACAGAGAGAAAAGTTACATTCAGTCAGAGGGATTCAGGGAGCGTCTGAATTCCAGAGGTACGGATATGCTGGAAAGTCTGTCAGCAAAAGAGGATATAAATTACCTTACAAACGCAGGTTCATCGGCAGTGATCGATCTGGCAGAATTTAAGGAAAAGGAAATCAACCGTGATTCGTTGAGTGAGCTTTCTTTTAAGAATACATCTGGCGTGGCATATTCTGTAAAAGATCTGCTGGAGTGGGCGCAGGACTGGACCGGAGTTGGAGAGGGATATGATGATGTAAGCCTTGACGATGCAGGGCAGTTTATCCAGTGTAAGGCCTCGGATGGCAGCAGTTATTATTTTTCCTTAAGTGATTTTAAGAAACTGGTGACAGATGGAACATTAAAGGTTGATTACGATCAGGATATCATGGAAGAGTATGATGATTCCTATGAGACAAAATTTGCAGAAAAAACAGAAAATCAGAAAATAGATGCTGCCATTGAACTGGGCTACTGGAGCGATTCGGATAGCCGAAGTCTGGGAAGTATTACAGATAAAGAACATAATACAGAATATCCGGAGTTTTATTTCTGTGAGATAGAGGAATTTACAGAGAAATTCAAGCCTCAGGGTGCGGAAAGTCTTCCGGATGCAGTCAATTCCAGTACGGAATGGAATGGAAAACTTGAGGATGCCTATAATGAGCTGGCCAAGGTCCTGGACTGTATCAGAGCTGTTCAGGATGATATAAATGTCAGTGACTGTGCCATATCACTTACGTCTGTATACCATACGTCCGGAGACTATGAGGAAGGGAGTACCAATCTCACATATCTTTTCGCAGATAAAGAGAAAAAGAGAATCTATACAAACAGAAAAGCATACAGCAGCTATTCACAGCTGGAGCAGAACCTTGAGAAAATATTTAAGGAAAAAGCATATGCAGTTGTTTACCCGGAATTAAGTGAGTGTGTTACAAATATTCCGGATGCAGATCTGCAGGTGTGGAATCATACCATTGATCAGAGCTTTGACACAAAGGATTTTGTGTTTGCAGTTTCGGTTGATACGAAATTTTCTGTGGCAGATTCCATGGCTGATGAGGCAGAGAACTATGAGACATATTCAAAGCTTATGTTTCCGATGCTGGCAGGAGCAATCTTCGGAAGTGTGCTCTGGCTGATCGGTATGGTGTGGCTGACTGTGACAGCAGGAAGGAAACCGAAGGATGAAGAAATCCATCTGAATGGATTTGACAGATGGTATACAGAAATTGCGGCAGGAGCAGTGATCGGTATATGGCTGGCAGGAACGATCATATCGGGAACGTTGATCGCCAACTCATCATTGGGTTACAGTCATGCAGTGGTGACAGTGATTGTTACCTGTCTCATATGTGGGACTTATACAATGGCATGGTTCCTGATCGGATATCTCAGTCTGGTAAGAAGAATAAAAGCAGGAACCTTATGGAAAAACAGTCTGATTAGAACAGTTCTGAAATGGATTGGAAAATGCAGTGGGAAGCTTGTCGATTTTGCCAGAGCTTTTTCCAGAAATACAGCAGAAAAAATAAAAGTTCTGCTTGTGGGAGGAGCATTTTTATTCTTGCAGTTCCTGATCATTGGTTGCGGATTCACAGGTGCAGGAGTATTCCTGATGATATTACTGATTGTAGATGCGGCTGCTGTGATTTTTATCATCAGAAAAGCGGATGGGCTGGATCTTATTATGGATGGTCTGAAGAAAATAAGCGATGGAGAACTGCAATATAAGATCAAAACAGATACACTTACAGGAAAACAGAAGGTGATGGCAGAATATATTAACAATATTGGCAGTGGTCTGGATGCTGCTGTGGAGAACAGCCTGAAAAAGGAAAGAATGCAGACAGAGCTGATCACAAATGTTTCCCATGACCTGAAAACGCCTCTGACTTCCATTATTAATTATGTAGATCTGATGAAACGGGAAAATCCGACAGATCCGAAAATACAGGAATACTTACGCATCCTGGATGAGAAATCCCAGAGACTGAAGGTGCTCACAGAGGATGTGGTAGAGGCATCCAAGGCAAGCACCGGAAACATTAAGCTGGAGATGAATGATATTGATTTTGTGGAAATGGTGCAGCAGGTGATCGGAGAATTTGAAGAGAAATTCCAGGAGAAGAACCTGACTATGATGGTACATTTCACAGACGAACCGTCCATTATCTACGCAGACGGTCAGAGAATGTGGCGTGTTCTGGAAAACGTATTCGGCAATGTTGTGAAGTACGCAATGGAGGGCACCAGAGTTTATGCAGAGATCAGCAACAGAAACAAAAAAGTAACCTTTTCCCTGAAAAATATTTCAGCACAGCCTTTGAATATCTCTGCGGATGAACTGACAGAACGATTTATCAGAGGAGATGTGGCGAGAAATACAGAAGGAAGCGGACTGGGACTCTCTATTGCAAAGAGCCTGACAGAGCTGCAGGGAGGTGAGTTTAAGCTATACCTGGATGGGGATCTGTTTAAGGTGATGATTACATTTGCGGCGAAAAAATAAAAATGAGAAAATAAGTTGTGGGTTTAGATGATTGAATAGGACAGTTTATTGTTATGAAAGATATAGCAATAAACTGTCCTTGTTTTTTTATGTGCTGATATTATTAGCAGTTGAGAGAATTGTAAAAATCTTGAATATCATCTGTATATCCGTCTAATTGCTGTTTGTCAGGAAGAGAGGTCATAACTCCCTGCTGAGTAGTGCTGATTCCTGCTGCATAAGTAGCGAAGCAGATAGAATAAAGCAGAGGATGACTCTGACTTAAAGCCACTGCCAGTGCAGAGATGAAACAGTTGGCAGCGCCGTTGCTGTCAACTGTATTGAATTTAATAGCAGGAATATGGATGGAATAATCTTTGTTTCGAAGATAAGAACCCTTATTTCCAAGGGTTACAATAACATTTGAACAGCCCTTATGATATAAATATTCTGCTTTTTCCTCATAGGATTCATCTCCTGGCACCAGATTATCCAGCTCACGTGAGTTAGGGATTATAAAGGAAATCCTTGGTAGCAATTCTTCGGAAAGCCGAAAGATTGGCTTAACAAAAGTCTTCACATTATTTCGGTAACATTCTTTGATAATATAATCAATCAATTCTTCACTTAATTCCGTAGAAACGAGGCAATAATCAGAGGTTTGAAACAGATGCCTGTAGGGGCGGATATGGGAAATACTGTATTGGGCATTGGTGCCTGGATAAGTTACGATACTGCTGTTTCCGTTTTCCGGAATCATGATAAAAGCTTTTCCTGTAGCTGCTGAGGACAGTACAGAGAGTCCTTCTGTATGAACATAAGCATCTTTTAGGCTGTTGATAATTACGGATGCCTCAGAATCATTTCCTACGCAACCCAAAATATACACAGTACCTCCCAGTTTTCCGGCACTGATGGCTTGTGTGACAGCTTTGCCTCCTGGAATCATGGAGAGACCAGAAGCAAATAATAGTTCTCCTTCTTTGGGTAGTTGGGAAACACGGATATTGATATCTGTATTACAGTTACCGATTACTAGGATTTGCTTGCCGGCACTGGACGGAGGGGCAATACTCTCTCCGTCATGAATCACGGGATGAACCCGGATGGTGCTAGTCTTGGTAATATTATGTTTCTCAATGATGCGGATCAGAGCTTCTGTTGCATCCGAAATGATATTCTGGTGAGAAAAAGAACAGCTGGTGAGAACCGGCATCAAATAATTGGCAAAAGGAGAAGTTTCTCCGCAGATCACAGAAATGTTATTGGGAATATAATAGCCTTTTTCTTTCAGAATTTCATAAGTGATATAAGCCAGCTGGACAGTTTGACAGAAAATAGCGGTTACTTTTTCCTGAAGCATAGCTTGAATGCCCTGCTCAATCTCTTTATGAGTGCGGGTCTGAGTCAGTATATGATGTTTGGAACTGTAAGGGGAAAGGGAAGAAAGTGCGTTTTGATATCCGGCAATGCAGGCGTCTGCGCAGTTGCTATCATCGGGGTCTACGATACAACCGATGTTTTTGTGACCAAGATGTATCAATTCTTCCACAGCTTTTACAGATACAGCCTTATAATCCAGCAGAAATGTACTGCACACATTGGAAACAGAAGAGGACAAGGAAATCAAGGGAATATGAGAATAATTGAGTGAGGCTGTTTCCTCGATGAGCTTGGAATCAGAAAGTCCCAGAAGGATTCCGCCGGTTTTTCTGGCATCCAGAAGTTTCATGTGTTTGCGGATGCTGTCGGAAGCAGGCGCATCAACGGTACAGACGACCAGAGAATAACCTGCCTTGGAAACATTTTTTTCAATGTCAAATACATATTTAGAAACAGCAGAATTTTTTTCTGTAATAAATGCGATGGTCTGTTTGTGAAAAGTCTGAAAAGATGCCTGTATATTTGCATAAGGAGTGTATTGGTACTCCTTGATTACACTTAGGACGCGCTGACGTGTTTCATTGCTAATCTCCGAGTCTTTATGGTTGATAACTTTAGAAACAGTAGCAACAGATACATGAGCAGCAGATGCAATATCTCTTATATTCATACGGTACCTCCTGAAATTTTTCTACTAATATCATATCCGGAGTTTTCTCGCTTGTCAATCATTATTGAGTACTAATATCTAATAAAAAATGATACGAAACATTGTTAATTATTGAAAACATACAAAAAACAGAAATAGAATTGGTTGACTAATGATGTTGATGGAAATTACGAAACTGGTATAATACGAGTATAGATATTTCGAAACAATGTTAAGTGAAAGGTGGAAAGAGAAGAGGTGGTAATGTAAGCGAAAAAGACATAATGCATAAAAAAACAAAGTAAAATTGTTATAAATTGTGCATTGCGTCGCGAGTGGAATTGTGATAGCATACAACTATATAGAACAACGTTCGATAATACAGAACACAAGAAGAGGTAAAGAAAGGAGAGTTATGCTGTGAACGGTTGTGAAAAAGTGTTTCACACAATGAAGGAAAAGGGCATGGATCTGGCAGTTCTGCTTGATCCGGCGGACATTAAATATGTAAGTGGATTCGAAGTTCCGTTCTGGCCGGCCTGGATGGGAGATGTTTCCAACGGTCTTCCGATGGTGACTGCCATTGTGGATGCGAAAAGAGAACAGATTCAGCTGGTTGCTTCAGATATGTACAGAAATAAAATTATTCGTACAGGAATCACTAATGCCTCCTATTTCCGTTCATTCACACATGTAGAGAGCAATGATGTGGATGATAACTATAAGAGAAATCTGGAATGTGCACTGGGAGAAGCTGCAGACGGCAGAAAGAGCCTAGTGGTAGGAATTGAAGAAAATTATATCCCCGAGTGTACCATGTCAGTGATTAGAAAAGTGATCCCTCAGTGTACATTTGAAAATGCCACCCAGGTATTAAAATCCGCCAGATATATAAAAACCATCGAAGATATCAGAGGACTTGCGGAAGCTGCCAGAGTGGCAGATGCAGCACAGGAAAAGCTTTATGAGATTTCTCAGAATGAAGGAAATTACACAGAGCTGGATATCTGGTTTGAAGTTCAGAAAGCAGCTTCCCATGCAGCTGGATGCCTCACACCTTTCGTGGGTGAGTTGGTAACGGGACCTAACACAGGATTAAGTGATTATCCATTGGGACCTACATCTAGAAAAGTAGAAAGAGGAGATATCTCCATTATGGATATCAGCCCGAGAGTAAATGGTTACTGGGCAGACTGTTCTAATTCAGTTGTATTCTGGTCAAATCCGAACGAAGAACAACTTAGATATTTCAACGCAGTAAGAGATGCCTTTGAGGCAGGAATGGAAGCAATTTATCCTGGCAGGAAGTTCAGCGAAGTGAATGAGATCATGAAGAAAGTTTATGAGAAACACAACATGACATTCTGCAGTTATCAGGGACATCAGATTGGATGTAATGTAAATGAGAATCCGAGATTTACATTTGTAGATGACTCGGTCATTGAAGAAAATATGGTAGTGTGTATAGAACCACAGATGTATACGGGAAAGCTGGGGAAAACAGGAGTAAGGCTGGAACGTATGCTTCATGTAACTGCCAATGGGGCGGTTGCATTGAATAAATTCCCGTGGGGAATTCATTGATTAAAGTAGCAAAAACTTAAAAATAAAAAAGAAAAACGGAGGTATTTCAAATGAAGAGAAAGGTTTTAGCAGGATTACTCAGTGCAGCAATGGTAGCAACAACAGTGTTTGGAAGTGTTGGTGTATGGGCAGCAGAGGACGCAGCAGAGGAAACTACGGAGGAAACGGCAGAGGATCCATCTGATGACGCGGCAGCAGATGAAGATTCTGATACAGCGAAGATCAATCCGGAAGGAAAAAAATATAAAATCGCGCTTAGCAACTCTTATATGGGAAACGACTGGAGACAGCAGATGGAAGCTATCGCAGAATATGTTGCATCCCAGGAACCATATGCAAGCAGATGTGAACTTACCATCGTAAACAGTGAGAATGATGCAGAATCCCAGTCAGCATCCATTGACGCAATGGCAGCTCAGGGTTATGACTGTATTCTTGTAGATCCGGCTTCTGAAACAGGTGTTAACCAGGCGATTCAGCGTGCATGTGATGCCGGAATTAAAGTAGTAGTTTTTGACCAGCCTGCATCTGTATCTAATGACAACTGCTGGCACATCAGAATTGATGGAGGAAGATCCTATAAGATTCTTGCAAAATGGATGGCAGAAGCAATTGGAGGAGAAGGAAATGTAGTTCTTGATCAGGGACTTCAGGGAGCTGCAGAGGCAGAACTGGAATACAGTGCTTCCAAAGAAATGTTTGAAACCTATGACAAGATCAACATCGTATCTGATTATGTAGATGATTATGATCCTGCAAAAGGTGAGCAGGCACTGGCAAGTATCATTGCTGCAAATCCTGATATTGATGCAGTTACAACACAGGGTTATGTTTCAGCAGTAGTAAATGCATTCAGTAAAGCTGGACTTGACATTCCGGTAAGCTGTGGTGGTGGATACAATGGAAACCTGAAAACATTAAAAGCAAATAATGCAGAAGGTATCATCGATGTTTACATTGCAGGTCTTAGTGCGGTAGCTCTTAACTATGCAATCCGTATTATGGATGGCGAGGAGATGGATGAAGAAACAGTCATTGACTGTGCATTTATTGCAACATCCAACGGATATGATATGGGCGAATATTCCGATGTTCCGATCGAGCTTGCAGAAGAAGGTGTTAACTACTTCGAAGATCAGCCGGATGAACTGATTTGGCCGGCAGTACCGAGCACATTTGGCCTTGACATTCCGATGAGCGTTATTACAGGAGAAGAATAAAGATAAACTTAATAAAATAAACATTTAAACTATTGACTGAATGATTGAATGCGGCAGGATCGTTAGCCAATGATCCTGCCGTATTTTTCGGGGAAAACCAGAAAGGATAAATATGTCTGATTTTGAAATGAGAAATGTGTGTAAGTCCTTTCCCGGAGTTAAGGCATTGGATAATGCAAACTTTCACGCTGACAGAGGTGACATTGTAGCTCTTCTGGGTGAAAACGGGGCAGGCAAAAGTACTTTGATTAAAACCCTCTGTGGTGAATATAAGCCAGACTCCGGAGAAATATATTTCGAGGGTAAAAAACTGAACATCACCAGTACCCGTAATGCCATTGAACAGAAAATATGTGCTGTTTACCAGGAACTGAGTCTTGTTCCTGAGCTGACTATTGCAGAGAATTTATTTCTTGGTTTTTATGACACAAATGCAATCGGAAGAGTTGATTATAAGGATTTGGAAAAAAGAACTCTTGAATTATTCAAGAAGTATGATGTAGATCCAATTAATCCGAAAACAAAAGTAAAAATACTTCCGTTGGCACAGAAACAGGTTCTGGAAATCTTAAAGGCATTGAACAGGGACGGCGATATTATTATTTTTGATGAGGCAACTTCCGCACTTCCGGATAAGCTGGCCAATTGGCTGATGGATATTATACGTCGTCTGGCAGCGGAGAAAAAAGTAATTATTTTTATCTCACATAGGCTGGATGAAATTCGTTCTCTGTGCAACAAGGTAATCGTATATCGTGCAGGTACAGATGTAGCAGATCTGAAAATGGAAGAAGCTGATTCTGATCAGTTGGTATCTCTTATGCTTGGTCGTGAGATTGGGGGATATTATCCTGAGAAAGAAAATTTCACACAGAAAGATAATGTATTACTTTCCATGAAAAATGTAAACTGCGGTCATATGCTCCAGAAGATCAATCTTGATCTGAGAGCAGGAGAAATCCTGGGCGTAGGTGGTCTGGCAGGACAGGGACAGTCGGAACTGTTCAGGTGCCTGTTCGGATTAATGCCATATCAGGGAGAAATCGAGATAAAAGGTCGCGTAGTAAAATTGAACAGCACGACAAAGGCAATGGCAGAAAAAATTGCCCTTATTCCGGAAGAAAGAGGAACACAGGGACTTACTCTTAAGCAGAGTATCCGTGAAAATATTGTACTTCCTTGTCTGGATAAGATATCCAATGGTTTGTTTTTATCTAAAGCGAAGGAAGAGAAACTTGTTGCAGAGGGAATGAAAACATTGGCAATCAAAGCGGAATCTTCAGAAACACTGACAGGAACTCTCAGTGGTGGAAATCAGCAGAAGGTTGTTCTGGCGAAAGAGGTCGCTACAGAACCAGATATCGTATTAATGTATGACATCACTCGTGGTGTAGACGTTGGTACGAAGAAAGAAATGTTTAACATCACGAAACGGTTTGCAAAAGAAGGAAAAGCGGTTCTGTTCTATTCCACCGATTCAGAGGAGCTTATGAATGTCTGCAATAGTGTAATCATTATGAACAATGGCCTGATAACAGGAAGACTCGATGATGAACTGATCAGCAGAGAGAACATTATCCGTGTTTCAGTCGGCGAGAAACCAGTGTAAGGAGGAACTACAATGAAAAAATTCAAAGAATCAGTATTCTGGAAATCGCCTGCAAAAGTCTCAATCATATTGTTTGTGATACTTGAGATTATAACTTTCTATCTGCAGCCGAATTTATTTTCCATGAGTTGGATAAGCCTTAAAGCGGAATCTGCAATTACACTGCTCTTTGCGGCAGTAGGTGAAACTTTCGTACTGTTGGTAGGAGGCATTGACCTTTCTATCGCAGGTGTTATCAGTATTACCAGTAGTGTGGCAGCTGTCTATATGCAGGATTCATGGATTTCTGTAATTTTGATATCTGTTCTCTGCCTATGCATCGGTGCAGGTGTTGGATTCTTTAACGGATTTATTATTCAGAAATTTAGAATTCAGCCATTTATTGTAACATTTGCAACCTGGTACATATGCGGAGGTATCGCATATCTGGTACTTCCACGAGACGGTGGTGAGGTTCCTCAGAAATTTATCGGAGCATTGACTCATAGGTTTGGTGGAAAGTTCTCAGTGGCACTGATAATTATCATTGCCTGTCTGATACTTTGGACATGGTTTAAGAAGACACGTTTGGGAATTTCCTTATATGCAGTGGGTAACAATGCACATGCAGCATCTTTAAATGGTATTAATGTAAAGAAAGTAAATTATTTTGCATATGCAGCATCCGGAATCTTTGCAGCAATGTGCGGTTTGTACAGAGTTGCAGTAACTGCTACAGGGTCTCCTACTGCAGGCGAGAGTTTCTTCAACCAGGCGATCTCTGCTACAGTAATCGGAGGTACGTTGCTGACAGGTGGTATCGGAGGACAGTACGGAACCATTATCGGTGTACTTGCTTTCAAAGCTATCAATGACCTTCTTGTTTTTGCAGGAGCATCATCTTACTGGTCAACACTGTTCCAGGGGGCATTACTGATTGCAGCAGTGCTGATATCTACAATATCTGAAATCAGAAACGAAAGAAAGGAGCTGGTTGAGTAATGAATATTAAAGCTATAATCAAAAAAAATCAGGGCGTTGTATTTTGTTATCTGATTGCGCTGGTATTGTTTGCGGGATTTTCTGTATATATGCCAGGGTTTGCCAGACTTTCTCATATTCGTACGGTATTTCTTGAATCTGCATTAATCGGAATCGTGGCGCTTGGACAGACACTGGTTGTTATCACAGGAGGCATCGATCTTTCTGTAGCATGGATGATGACCATTGGCGCATACATGGTGTCAAACCTTGTAAATTCCAGTAATGCGAATCTTGTATGGGGTATCCCTCTTATGCTGGTAGTAACATTCGGCCTTGGTGCAATTAATGGATTCTGTATTTCCTGTCTCCGTGTACCGGCTATCGTAATGACGCTTGGTATGAATATTATTCTTCAGGGAGCACTGGTAGCACTTACCCAAGGAAGTCCAGGACAGTCCGCGCCGCCTCTTCTTTTGACACTTGGACAGAAGAATCTGCTGGGAATTCCATATTTGGTAATTATCTGGATTATTATGACAGTAGTAGTCATGCTGGCGCTCTTTAAAATGAAATACGGACGCAAATTATTTGCTATCGGCAATAATGCAACTGTTGCGAAATATTCAGGAATCCGCGTAGACAATACCATCATTCTTTCCTATGCCATTAGTGGTATGACGGCAGGTATTGCAGGTGCGCTTCTTGCAGGGAAAGTTGGTTCCTGTTACCTGGCAATGGGTGATACTTACCAGTTCCAGTCCATTGCAGCAGTTGCTATTGGAGGAACTTCTATGTTAGGTGGCAAAGGCAACTATCTGGGAACGGTTGCTGGTTCTCTGACCATCACCATTCTTCTTGGTATTCTGGTTGCTCTGAACCTTCCATTCGGTGTACAGACAATGGCTTACGGACTGATCGTTTTGATCTCAGTTATCGTATCAGTTGTAAGTTCGAATAAAAAGTAAAATTAAACATTCATTTTAGAGCTAGAGGAGGAATTACAATGAGTAAAGTGCTGGTATCAGCTTCGCATTTTGACACATTGTGTCAGGATGCATGGAAATTATTTGAAGATAACGGAATTGACGTGGTATTTGATCCGGCGAAAGAATTTCCGGCTTATACAACAGAAGAAATCGAGAATCATCCGGACAGAGAAGACATAGTGGCAGCGCTGATCGGAATGGATGATTTCCGTGATGAAAGAAAATATCAGGCACTTCCAAACCTGAAGGCAGTTGCCAAATTTGGAGTAGGTGTAGACAACATAGACGGCGAACTGGCGAAGAAATATGGAGTAAAAGCATTAAATGCACCTGGACAGAATTCCAATGCAGTTGCAGAGCTGACAGTAGCCATGATCCTAGATTTGCTCAGACATGTAATGCCTCTTCACAAGGATATGGAAAAAGGTCTTTGGACCAGATTCATCGGAAGTGAGATCAAGGGAAAAACAGTAGGGCTTCTGGGATTTGGAGCTATTGCCCGTCTTGTGGCAAAGAAACTGCAGTGCTTTAACGTAGAAGTGATCGCATTCGACCTGTATCCAAATGAGCAGGCTGCAAAAGAGATTGGCGTGCGAATGACTACCCAGGAAGAAGTTATAACAAAGAGTGATATCGTAAGTATCCATATTCCTGCAACGCCGGAAACTCATCATTTATTCAATAAAGAAACCATCGCTTCCATGAAGGACGGTGCATACCTGATCAATCCTGCCAGAGGTGCACTGGTTGATCTGGATGCAGTGGCAGAGGCATTGACAAGCGGCAAGCTTGCAGGTGCAGCTATGGATGCATTTGAAGTAGAGCCATTACCTTTGGATTCTCCAATCCTGAAATGTGAAAATATCGTTCTGACTCCGCACACAGGAGCAGAGACTAAGGAGTCTTATTACAATGTAAGTATGACAACAGCCAGAGATATCATTAAAGTGATCAAAGGGGAAGAACCGGAGCACTGTGTAAACAAATAAAAGAGGTATAATCATGTTGTTGAAAGGAAAAACAGCGCTGATCACGGGTGCCGGCAGCGGAATCGGTAAAGCGATTGCCTTGAAAATGACAGAAGAGGGAGCTGAAGTGATTCTGGCAGGACGAAAAGAGGTGTCCCTGCAGAACGTGCAGGAGCAGATTGTACAGAAAGGCGGCAGGGCGGATACTTTCTGTGCGATGTCCGAAAACCGGATGAGATTACAGAGATGACAGAAAAGATCATGAAACAGTACGGGAAAATCGATATTCTTGTAAACAATGCAGGAATCTCGAAGGAAATGCCCTTTCTGGACATGCCTGTGGAAGTTTTCGATGAAATATGCGAGACAAATCTGCGTTCAGTAATGCTGATGATGAAGGCGGTTCTGCCATATATGAAAGAACAGAAAAGTGGAAATGTAGTAAATATCGGTTCAGGAGCCGCCATAAGGGGGTTACCCGGAAGTGCTGCCTATTCTGTATCCAAGGCAGGGGTGATCTGCCTGACACAGGCAGTGGGAGATGAGGTACGGCCATTTGGGATCAGGATCAATGCCATATGTCCGGGATCTGTTGACACGGAGTTATTCCAGAAATCAGAAAGAAGAAATTATATTCTTTCAGCTGGCGGAGACTTATTTAAACCGGAAACAGTAGCCAACGGTGTGGCCTTTCTGGCTTCAGATCTGTCGGAGGGGATGAACAGTCAGGTTCTGATCATGCGGGGCTTTAACAGATGGTAAATAACAACAGCAATTAAAAAGAAGCTAAAGGAGAGAAAGTTATGCAGAAATTATACGGAACAGTAGTACCAATCGTAACACCGTTAACAGAGGAAGACACCATTGATGTAGAATCTTTGAAAAATCTGGTCAATCATGTGATTGATGGTGGACTTCAGTGTTTATATCCATGTGGAACTACAGGTGAGATGATGTATCTTACAGTAGAAGAAAGGAAACAGGTTGCAGAAGTAACTGTTAAAGAAGCGGCAGGAAGAGTTCCGGTATTCGTACATGTAGGCGCATGGAATCTGAAAGATACTATCGAACTGGCACAGCATGCAGAGAAGATTGGTGCAGATGGAATTGGAGTTGTAACCCCTGCGTTCTATAAACTAAGTGATCATGGCTTGGTTGACTTTTATGTAGAAGTTGCGCACAGTGTATCTGAAGATTTCCCGGTGTACATGTATGCGATTCCGCAGAATGCTATCAATGATGTAAATGCAACAGTATGTGAAGAAGTTGCGAAACAGTGTCTGAACGTGCTTGGAATCAAATACAGCTATCCAGATTTCACGAAATTACAACAGTTTATGATGGTAAAAGATCAGACATTCAGTGTTCTGGTAGGACCGGACCATCTGTTTGAAGCAGTATGCGCTGTTGGCGGTGACGGTGTTGTTTCCGGAAATGCCATGATCGTTAGAGAGCATTACGTGGCAATTTGGGATGCAGTCCAGAAGAAAGATTATGATATGGCAACCAAATACCAGCGACGTACCAATATCTTAAATGCTACAATGTGTGAAATCAATAATATCGCAGCATACAAAGTAATCTTGAAAGAAGAAGGTATAATCAAGACAACCAAGATGAGACGTCCAATGGAAAATCTTACTCTTGAACAGGAAAAGGCACTTCTGAATAGAATGAGAGAGCTGGATTATAAAAAAGTGTTAGTATAAAATAAATAGATAAATGTTGATTTTTGATTTTTACATTGCAAAAATCAGTGGAAATGATATACTAAGTTTACATAGATTTGACATTCAAGTACGGCAGTAGTAAATAAGTTTGATCAGGAGGGGTAATGGCAGAGAATAATGAAATTAAGGTAAAAAGTCTTCAGAAAGCACTGGAGATTCTGAATCTTTTTACAGAGAAGCCCGTGCTTGGTGTAACAGAAGTAAGCGAGTATTTCGGATTGTACAAGAGTACGGTACATAACATTCTTTCTACACTCAAGGCAATGGAATATCTGGAACAGGATGAAGAAACCGGTAAATACAGGTTGGGGATTCAGATATTTAATTTGAGTAAGGCATTAGGGGATACGTATTCTATCACGAAGATTGCAGGACCATATATGCAGGAACTTTCCAACTATACAGGTGAAAGATGTTATCTGGCAGTGCCATACAGACAAGAAGTACTTTATCTGGATGCCATGTATCCGGCAGATTCAATAGAGCTGATGCGTTCTATTTTGGGAGAAAGAGCCCAGATGCATTGTACAGGGCTTGGGAAAGCAATGCTTGCCAACATGGGAGAGCGAGAAATTTCAGATTATCTGGAACATCATAAACTGGAGGCGTTCACTGAAAATAGTATTATTGATAAAAAACAGTTTAGAGAAGAGCTTTTAAGAACGAAACAGAGAGGTTATGCTCTTGATGATATGGAACATGAATTTGGTATTAAGTGCATTGCAATGCCTGTCTTTGATAGAACTAAAAATGTCTATGCTGCGATTAGTATAAGTGGAATGGCAAATCATTTTACTGATGCAAATATTGCAGAATGGGCAATGCTTTTAAAAAAATATATTCGTAAAATAGAAAGTAGGCTATAAAGTCTGAAATTGAGTATTAAAAATCCGTCAAAGTATTTTCTTAAATATTTGGCGGATTTTTGTACAGTTTTGTTTGAATTAATTATAAAATGTATAATAAAAGAAAACAGGGAGATTTTTATATGAAGGTATTAAATTATGGTTCATTGAACGTGGATTATGTATATTCTGTGGATCACATTATTGTAGGAGGAGAAACACAGCACTCTTCCAAGCTGGAGGTTTTCAGTGGGGGAAAGGGACTGAATCAGTCCATAGCTCTGGCGAAGGCTGGGGTGCCGGTTTATCATGCGGGAATTGTAGGATCAGATGGGGATATTCTTCTGGATGCATGTAAGGAAGCGGGAGTAAATACCAAATATATCCGCAGACTGCCGGTTAAGGGTGGACATACTATGATCCAGGTAGATAAGAATGCACAGAACTGCATTATTCTCTATGGCGGAACAAATCAGATGCAGACCAGAGAATTTGTAGATGAAGTGCTTGCAGATTTTGGTGAAGGAGATTATCTGCTTCTCCAAAATGAAATCAATATGTTGGATTATATTATTGATCAGGCATATGAGAAAAAAATGAAGATTGTTATGAATCCATCTCCATTTGATGATAAGCTGAACACCTGTGATCTGGGCAAGATTTATCTGTTTTTACTGAATGAAATTGAGAGTGAGCAGATTACAGGATACAAGGATAAGGACCAGATCCTGGATGCCATGGCAGAGAAATTTCCGAATGCCCGTTTTGTGCTGACACTGGGCAGTGATGGTGCTGTTTATTATGACGGAAAGGAAAAAATATTCCAGGATATATTCAAGGTAAAAGCTTTGGATACCACAGCTGCAGGTGATACGTTTACCGGATATTTCATTGCTGCAGTTATTGAGGGCAGAAGTGTGCAGGAGGCTCTGAGGATGGCTGCCAAGGCTTCTTCCATTGCAGTTTCCAGACCTGGGGCAACTCCTTCTATTCCGGCAATGGATGAAGTGAAAAGAGAACTAGGAATGTAGGATTTTAATCGAATCAAGTAAGTCCCCTGCTTCAATTGTGAAAAGCAATAAGCAGTGGGGGACTAAAACAGAACAATGAAAGAATAGAACAGGCAGATGCTGAATATGCAGCTGTCTGTTTTCTTTTTATGTCGAAAGATTAGGCTTGTGGTTTACTATGCCTGAGAGTATAATAAAAATTATATTTTCGAATTATTTACAGATAAATATTCTTGGCAGTTCTGCAAAAAATCCCAGTTTATATAACGATTTGTAAAAAATATGGGTCAGTAAATGATATTGACATTATGGTATATATACCATAAAATAAAAGAGGTATTGGATGAAAAATTTTAAAATAATTTTTTATGAGGCGATAACTGGGGAATGTCCTATAGAAGAGTTTCAGGACTCTCTTGATAAGAAAATGCGTGTAAAGTTAATAGGAATGCTGGAAATTCCGGAAGAAAAGGGAAATATGCTAAGAGAACCCGACAGTAAATCTCTGGGAGAAGGAATTTTCAAATTAAGATGTAAATTTGAGAATGATATCACAAGAGTTTTATATTTTTTATTTATGAGAGAAAGACAATATTGACAGATGGTTTTATAAACAAGACCAGAAAAATACCAATAGAACAAATTCAGACAACAAAAGTAAGGTGAAAAGATTTTTTAGAAAGGATGGAGCAGAATGAAAACGTTTAAAGACTATAAAAAGCAGCAAATGCAGGATACGGAATTGGGCAGGGAATATGAAGCAATCCAGCCGGAGATGGACGTAATCAGGGCTATTGTTAATGCAAGGACTTCTCAGAATCTGACACAAAATGAACTGGCCAAAAGAACTGGAATTAATCAGGCAGATATCAGTAAACTGGAAAATGGAACGAGAAATCCATCTATAAATCTTTTAAAACGTCTGGCAGAAGGAATGGGAATGAATCTTAAGATCGAATTTGTTCCAAAGCAAAAGATATAAAAATGCGTTTATATGACTTTTAGATAACAGAAGCGAATTATATTAAAAAATCATAGCAACATAAGAAAAGAGGACATAAAAAATGAATTACAGTTTTAACAGCAGAGTCAGATACAGTGAGACAGGTGAGAACGGCAAACTGACATTACCGGGTGTTTTGAATTATTTTCAGGATTGCTGTACATTTCATGCGGAGTCGGTCGGGCTTGGAGGAGACGTGCTGAAGGCAAGAGACAGAGCGTGGGTTCTTTCTTCCTGGCAGGTAATTGTGGATGAATATCCTGCTATGGGAACGGAAATCAGGATCACGACAGCACCTTATGATTTCAAAGGATTCATGGGTATGCGTAATTTCACCATAGAAACAATGGATGGGAAGAAGCTTGCCTGGGCGAACTCCAACTGGACACATCTGGCCATCAGTACAGGGATTCCGGTGAGACTGACACCTGCAGATACAGACAATTACATACTCGGCGAAAAGCTGGAAATGGATTATGCACCGAGGAAAATCAAACTTCCGGATGACATGACTTCACAGGAATCATTCACAGTGCAGAAGCATCATCTTGACACTAATCATCATGTAAACAACTGTCAGTATATCTGTATGGCAGAAGATTTCCTGCCGGAAGATTTCAAAGTATACCAGATGCGTGCAGAGTATAAGATGCAGGCAAAACTTGGAGATATAATCTGCCCGAAAGCAAAAGCAGAAACAGGAAAGGTGATTGTATCGCTTGATGATACAGACGGAAAAGCATACGCAATTATAGAATTTCAGCAAAAATAACGGTAAAAATCTTCTGAACAGGATGAATAGCAGGACAGAATTGACAAAGATATTTCGGAATCGATGTGTGGTTTTGTGAGAGATTTTTTGAATAAATTATTTACAAACAACAAGAAACAATATATAATACATTCATAAACAACAAAAAACAATATATTGTTAAAAATAAACAACATAAAACCACAAAAAGCGGAGGGAATATATATTATGAAAATTCTGGAATCTAAATTTGTACAGGGATTTATCAAAATGGCAAATGACGGTTATCTTCAGGGATGGCATGAGAGAAACGGCGGAAACTTAAGCTATCGTCTGAAACCGGAGGAAGTAGAGATGATTCGTCCCCGTCTGAATGCACCTGGAGAATGGATACCGATCGGGGTAGAGGTTCCGGGATTAGCAGGAGAGTTTTTCCTTGTAACGGGAAGCGGTAAATATTTCAGAAATATTATCGTGGATCCGGAAGTATGTCTTGCAATCATTGAACTGGATGAGACAGGAACAAATTACAGAATCCGCTGGGGCCTGGTTGAGGGCGGCAGACCTACCAGTGAGCTTCCGACTCATTTGATGAATCATGAAGTGAAGAAGAAACTGACAAACGGAAAACATCGTGTTATTTATCATGCACATACGACAAATACAATTGCTCTGACATTTGTTCTGCCACTGGATGATAAGATCTTTACAAGAGAGTTATGGGAATCTGCTACAGAGTGTCCGGTTGTATTCCCGGACGGCGTAGGTGTTGTCGGCTGGATGGTACCGGGTGGAAGAGAAATTGCCATAAAAACAGCAGAATTAATGAAGAAATATGATGTTGTTATCTGGGCACATCATGGAATGTTCTGCTCAGGTGAAGATTTTGACCTGACATTTGGTCTGCTCCATACGGTAGAAAAATCTGCAGAGATCCTGGTGAAGATTCTTTCTATGACTCCAAATAAACTTCAGACTATTACACCGGACAATTTCCGTTCACTTGCAAAAGATTTCAAGGTAAGTCTGCCTGAAGAGTTTTTGTATGAGAAACAGTAAAATAATCAACATACAAGTTGGTACATGTACCGTACAAGTGCTATAATACAGATATTAAGAGATTTTCCGGGTGGGATATGCAGAAAAAAGCCGGAACATCTGAAAGCTGTTGTAAAAGAATATCTGAAAAGCAAAAGGAGAGGTACGAATCATGCTGGAGAAATTAAAAGAGGAAGTTTACAAAGCAAACATGGATCTTCCAAAATACGGACTTGTTACATTTACATGGGGAAATGTAAGCGGAATCGACAGAGAATCAGGACTTTTTGTCATCAAACCAAGTGGGGTTGATTATGATCTGCTGACACCGGATGATATGGTTGTTGTAGACCTGAATGGAAATAAGGTAGAAGGAAAATACAATCCATCTTCTGATACAGCAACTCATGTAGAACTGTACAAAGCATTCCCGAATATCGGAGGAGTTGTACATACACATTCTTCATGGGCAACAAGCTGGGCACAGGCCGGAAGATCAATCCCATGTTATGGAACCACACATGCAGATTATATTTATGGTGAAGTTCCATGTGCACGCTGCCTGGAAGGCAAGGAATTTGAAGAATATGAGAAAAACACAGGACTTCTGATCGTAGACCTGTTTAAGGACAAAGATTATGAAGCAGTACCTGCAGTACTTTGCAAAAACCATGGACCATTTGCATGGGGTAAGGATGCTCATGAAGCAGTACATAATGCAGTTGTTCTTGAGGAAGTTGCCAAGATGGCATCCCGCTGTGAGCTGATCAATCCACAGGTAAAACCTGCACCACAGGATCTGCAGGATAAGCACTACTTCAGAAAACATGGTGCAAATGCATATTATGGACAGGGAAATAAATAATCACTGATCTGAAAATAAAAGATATGAACTTGTTAAAGATATAAAAAATCTCCCGGATAAGAGTAAGCGCTTCTCTTATCCGGGAGATTTTTTGTAGCAGAAGAAACAAGGAAAATTCTTCTGCCATATTGCAGAAAGTCCGGGCAATTTTCTGCAACTTTATCGAAGGAGGAGAACGTTTCAGGGCAGACCGTTAGCATGAATGCAAAAGATGTCATGATCCTTGAAAGATAATAACAGCTGAACTTTAATATTGTATGGTTCGTTTAATTTGCAGTAAACGGGACAGCAACATTTTATTTTGCACCTTAACAATTACATATATTTACCTTATAATGAACTCATAAGAAAATGCAAGAAATTAGGTTGATATACCGGAATAGTAACAGTAAGGATTTCAGACAACCGGAGGAAATGCATATGAAAGAGCAGCAGGAAAAAATAAGAGTATTAGATCCACATATAATACTGATATTATTTATATCAGCGTTTGTATTCGGCATAGGAATGCTGATGATTTTCCTGGAAAGAAAGGAAATAAGAACAGAGGGATATGAATTTATAATTTTTAGTGTGGAAATATTAATGTTGCTGTTAATCTTGTATTATATGAGAACTGTTGTGCTGAGCAGAGAAGGCTGTACGGTATCCTGGCTGTTTTGGAAGAGAAATTATAAATGGGAAGAGCTTGCTGTTATCAGAGAGGATGTCTGGTATACATATGGTAAAGGAGGGAGCATACGTTATCAGGGGATTGTATTTTCCAAATATGCAGTAAATAAGAAGAAAAAGAAATATACTACCAGGATGATCGTTGATGCGTTTCCGCTTTCAGATTGTTTTTACATTACTTTTGATGAACATGGCAATGTTTTTTCTTATAAATTAGAAAAAGGAAAAAAGCAAGTTATTAGAAAAATGTACGTAAATGTTCGTGAAAAAATGAAGGAATGGGGAGTGGAGGCAGAAAAAGGAGAGGGAATAAAAGAAGAAGAAAAACAAAGACAATATGATGAAATGATAGAATTGAGGAGGCAACAAAGAAAAAAAATTCAAAGCAAAGGAGCAGACTGTACAAATTTAAAAGAATATCAGCAAGAAGTAATAAAGATCAGAGATTTTTTGCAGATAACCATGGTAATACTTATTACGGTACTGCTTATTTGGACAGGGCTGTCTGCTGAAGAGGGAGAAAGAATTCCAATATTGATTCTTGAGTTTTTGATTGATGCACCATTATTGTTTTTCTCTTCAAAAGTCGTAACATTAAGTAAAGAAGGCTGCAAAATATCGTATCTGTTTTTCAAAAAAATGTATAAATGGGAAGAACTTGAAATTATACGTGAAGATTATTTTCCAAGTTTCCGAGACAGGAGAAGCAGAGGGATTGTTTTTTCTAAAAGAAAAAAGAATAAAGCAGGATATATATATACAACACGGGAAATTGTAGGATCAGGTCATATTTTAGAGTGTTTTTATATTGTTCTTGATGCAGATGGAAATATACATTTATATAAGCGTCTGGCAGCAAAGGATGGCAAAACAAAACTGAGAAAAGTAGCTGTAAATATTCCCCAAAAATTAGCGGAATGGGGAGTAGAAATGGAAAAAATGATGAAATATACAGGAGGAACTTATGATTTATAAGAAGATTGAAATTGCAGTAGACGGATATAAAGAAACTGCAGATTTATACACTTATTTTCTGGATAATTCCATTGAAATGCATATCAACAGAAAGCGTCCGGTAGTTGTGATCTGCCCGGGAGGCGGGTATGCTATGACTTCTGACAGAGAAGCAGAACCGATCGCCATGCAGTATCTGGTAAGGGGATATCATGCAGTGATCCTGCGCTATAGCGTAGAACCTGCCAGATATCCACTGGCACTCTTGCAGCTTGCGAAGTCTGTTGCTTTTTTAAGAAAAAATGCTGCAGAGTTTCATATTGATATGAATAAAATTGTTCTGCAGGGCTTTTCCGCAGGTGGTCATCTGGCAGCAAGTCTTGGCGTTTTCTGGAAGAAAGATTTTATTGCACAGACACTTGGGGTAACTTCTGATATGGTGAAACCAAATGGTATGATCTTAAGTTATCCGGTGATCACTTCCGGTGAGTTTGCACATACAGGTTCCTTTGAATGCTTGCTTGGAGAGGATTATAATGATCTTGATAAGAGAAAAGAACAGTCTCTGGAATTCCAGGTATCTAAAGATACACCAACCACATTCCTGTGGCATACAGTGACAGATGATTGTGTTCCTGTAGAGAATTCTCTGTTGTTCTTCAATGCGTTGCGCAAATTTGAAATTCCGGTAGAAATGCATCTTTATCCGGTTGGCGGACATGGTTTAAGTCTTGCAAACGAAGAGACAAGCCACGAAGACGGCGGCTGTGTACAGAAAGAATGCCAGTCCTGGATGGAACTGGCATGCAAGTGGATGCAGAATATATAATACACGATAAAGAATCTGTCTGAGTGTATGTGAAATCGAGTTGGAATAAAATACATTCTGATCTATAGTGAACAGTAACGTAAAATAAGATAATAAAAAATAATAAGGCGGCATTGTGCCGCCTTTATTATTTATGTTATACTGAAATATAAAGCTAATGTCAGAGGATGATGAAAGTATAGTATATTTTTAATTTTCTTTAAAAAGATACTATCACAACAGAAATGGAGATTATATGATTGAGTTAGGAAAAAAACAGAAATTAACAGTAGTAAAGTCCGTAGATTTTGGTGTATATCTGGGTGAGGATATGCAGGCAGATGCAAAGAACCGTGTTCTTCTTCCGTCCAGACAGGTTCCGGAAGGAACAAAAGAAGGCGACAGCATTGAAGCATTTATCTACAAGGATTCTCAGGATCGTCTTATTGCAACAACAAAAGAACCGAAGCTTCAGGTAGGTCAGACAGCAGTTCTGAAAGTCTCTCAGGTAACAAGGATTGGTGCATTCCTTGACTGGGGACTGGAGAAAGACCTTCTGCTTCCATATCATGAACAGACTCTGAAAGTAAGAGAGGGAGAAGATGTGCTGGTAGCACTCTATATTGACAAGAGCAGTCGTCTCTGCGCAACTATGAAGGTTTATCATTATCTTTCCACCAGAACTCCTTATGTAGTGGGAGATATGGTGAAAGGTCGTGTTTATGAAATCAGCGACAGATTCGGTGTATTTGTGGCAGTTGATGATAAATATTCCGCACTGATCCCTGCAAGAGAAGCCAAGGGAAAATACCGCCCGGGCAAGATCCTTGAGCTGCGTGTCAGCGAAGTAAAAGAAGACGGAAAAATGAACGTCACAGATCGTCAGAAAGCATATCTTCAGATCAATGAAGATGCGGAGAATGTCCTTGAAGTAATCAATGAATTTGCAGGTGTTCTTCCATTTGATGACAAGGCATCACCGGAAGTGATCCAGCGAGAATTTGGTCTGAGTAAGGGAGCATTTAAACGTGCCATTGGCCATCTGATGAAGGAAGGCAAAGTAGAGATTAAGGACAAGAGAATCTACGCGAAATAGTAACAGACAAGCAAGTTCCCACCCAATGATTATTGCTTTTCGCAATTGAAGCATGGGACTTACCTGATTCAGTTAAATTTATAAAAATATTCTGCGATAAAATTGCAGATATTAGAACAGGAGAGAAATAGAGTTGGAGTTTACACATCTTCACGTCCATACAGAATACAGTCTGCTGGATGGTTCCAATAAGATAAAAGAATATGTAGCCCGTGTCAAAGAACTTGGCATGGACAGTGCGGCGATCACAGATCATGGAGTTATGTATGGTGTGATTGATTTTTATCGTGCAGCAAGAGCCGAGGGAATCAATCCGATTCTGGGATGTGAGGTATATGTAGCTCCCGGTTCCAGATTTGACCGTGAAGCAGGAAGCGGCGAAGACAGATATTACCACCTGGTTCTTCTGGCAGAGAATAATCAGGGTTATGCAAATCTGATGAAAATTGTGTCCAAGGGTTTTACAGAAGGATTCTATTATAAACCGCGAGTAGATCTTGCGGTATTAAAAGAGTACCATGAAGGGATTATTGCCTTAAGTGCCTGCCTTGCAGGTGAGGTTGCCAGATATCTTCAGAGAGGCATGTATGAGGATGCAAAGGCAGCAGCTCTTCGTTATCAGGATATTTTTGGAAAAGGCAATTTCTTCCTGGAATTACAGGATCATGGAATTCCTGCGCAGAGACTGGTAAATCAGGAACTTCTCCGTATGCACGAAGAAACAGGGATTGACCTTGTTACAACCAATGATGTGCATTATACAAGGGCGGAGGATGCTGATCCTCATGATATTCTTCTCTGTCTGCAGACAAACAAGAAACTGGCAGACGAGGACAGAATGCGTTATGAGGGCGGCCAGTATTATGTGAAATCCCCGGAAGAAATGGCAGAACTTTTCCCATATGCTTTGGAGGCCCTGGAGAATACTCATAAGATTGCACAGAGATGTCATGTTGAGATTGAATTTGGCGTGACCAAGCTTCCAAGATTCGATGTGCCGGATGGTCTTACATCCTGGGAATATCTGAACAAGCTATGCTTCGAGGGACTGGAGGAACGTTATCAGCTGGTTACAGAGGAATTAAAAGCTCGTCTGAATTACGAATTATCTACTATAAAAAATATGGGCTACGTGGATTACTTCCTTATAGTATGGGATTTTATTAAATATGCCCGCGATCATGACATTATGGTAGGACCGGGACGTGGCTCTGCAGCGGGAAGTCTGGTTGCTTATACCTTGGGCATCACACAGCTTGATCCTATTCGCTATGATCTGCTCTTTGAGCGATTTCTGAATCCGGAACGAGTATCTATGCCTGATATTGACGTTGACTTCTGCTTCGAAAGAAGGCAGGAGGTTATTGAATATGTCCGCCGTAAATATGGGGATGATTGTGTGGTTCAGATCGTTACTTTTGGTACGCTGGCGGCCCGTGGTGTGATCCGGGATGTGGGCCGTGTACTGGATATGCCTTATGCACAGGTGGATTCCATTGCGAAAATGATCCCGCAGGAATTAAATATTACTATAGATAAAGCCCTTACTATGAACCCTGAGCTGAAAAAAGCATATGAAGAGCAGGATGAAATTCATTATCTGATTGATATGGCAAGACGTCTGGAGGGACTTCCCAGACATACCTCCATGCATGCGGCAGGTGTTGTTATCAGCCAGAAGGACGTATCAGAATATGTACCGCTTTCCAGAGCATCAGACGGGTCTATTGTCACTCAGTTTACTATGACAACACTGGAAGAATTGGGACTTTTAAAAATGGACTTCCTGGGACTTCGTACTCTGACTGTGATCCAGAATGCAGTAAAGCTGATCCAGAAGGATGCAGGAGTGACTTTGGATATGCAGAAGATTAATTATGATGATAAAAAGGTTTTGGATTCCCTTGGTACCGGTCGTTCTGATGGTGTATTTCAGCTTGAAAGTGCGGGAATGAAAAACTTCATGAAGGAACTGAAGCCTCAGAGTCTGGAAGATGTGATCGCAGGAATTTCTCTTTACCGCCCGGGCCCCATGGATTTTATCCCTCAGTATATCCGGGGCAAAAACCGTCCGGATACCATCCGTTACGACTGCCCTCAGCTGGAGCCGATCCTGAAGCCTACGTATGGGTGTATTGTCTATCAGGAGCAGGTTATGCAGATTGTTCGGAACCTGGCAGGTTATACTCTGGGCCGAAGCGACCTGGTACGTCGAGCAATGTCCAAAAAGAAGGCCTCTGTCATGGAAAAGGAGCGCCAGAACTTTGTTTACGGAAATGAAGCAGAGGGAGTTCCAGGCTGTATTGCAAATGGAATTGATGAGGCAACGGCAAATAAAATATATGATGAAATGATTGATTTCGCCAAATATGCCTTTAATAAGTCCCATGCAGCAGCCTATGCAGTTGTTTCCTACCAGACAGCCTATCTGAAGTACTATTATCCTGTAGAATTTATGGCTGCACTTATGACGTCGGTTATTGATTTTCCCAATAAGGTTGCAGAATATATTTTGGTCTGCAGACAGATGGGGATTAAGATCCTGCCGCCGGATGTGAACTGTGGAATGTACGGATTTTCTGTAGATAACGGTGCAATCCGATATGGCCTGTCCGCTATAAAGAGTGTGGGACGTCCGGTTATTGAAAGTCTGGTAAAAGAGAGGGAAGAGAACGGACAATATCGTTCCCTGAAGGATTTTATGGAACGAAACTCTCCGCAGATGAATAAGCGAGCAGTAGAAAACTTTATCAAAGCAGGTGCACTGGATTGCCTGGATGGTAACCGCCGCCAGAAAATGCTGGTTTATCAGAAGATTTCAGACAGTATCAGTCAGGAGAAGAAGAATTCACTGGCAGGCCAGATGAGCCTTTTTGATCTGGTAAGCGAGGAGGACAAGAAAGAATTTGAAATCCGTATGCCCGATGTGGAGGAATTCGGAAAAGAGGAACTTCTGGGATATGAGAAGGAAGTTCTGGGAATCTACCTCAGTGGTCATCCTCTGGAAAATTACCGGGAAATGATGGAGAAAACCATTTCTGCGAAAACCTCGGATTTTCAGCAGGATGAAGAAACAAATCTTCCGAAAGTCATGGATGGTCAGAAAGTAATTATCGGTGGAATGATTACGGATAAAACCATCAAATATACAAAGAATAATAAGGTTATGGCATTCCTCACAGTGGAGGATCTGGTAGGAACAGTGGAGGTAGTTGTGTTCCCCAGAGATTATGAGAAAAGTCAGCAGTTCCTGAATGAAGAAGGCAGAGTATTTATTCAGGGCAGAGTATCTGCAGAGGACGATCGCGCCAGTAAACTGATCCTTGAAAAAATCCGTCCCTTTGACAATATGCCAAGGGAAATCTGGATACAGTTTGACAATAAAGAAAGCTACACACAGCAATCTCAGGAACTACTTGCAGACCTCAGACGTTCACCGGGTGACAGTGCTGTTGTGATCTACCTGAAAGACGTAAAGGCCATAAAGAAGCTTCCGATTGGATATCATGCACAAATTCAGGACTCATGGCTGAATTATATGTACGAAAAATATGGTAAAACCAATGTTAAAGTTGTAGAAAGAGGATTGAAAAACTTATAGAAATGCGCTAAACTATACCCGGATATGTGTATAGTAAAAATGAGATAGATTCAGAAGATGGAGGAAGAAAAGATGGCAGAAAACAAGATAAAAACCATTGGTGTCCTTACCAGCGGTGGTGACGCACCTGGAATGAATGCTGCAATTCGTGCAGTTGTCAGAAGAGGTTTAAGCAATGGATTAAATGTAAAAGGTATTCTGAAAGGATACAATGGTCTGTTAAACGAAGAGATTATTGACATGAGCGCAAAAGATGTATCTGATACAATCGAGCGTGGAGGTACAATCCTTTATACAGCACGTTGTGCAGAATTCCGTACAGAAGAAGGCCAGAAACGTGGAGCAGAGATCTGCAGAAAACATGGAATCGACGGACTTGTTGTCATCGGTGGTGACGGATCCTTCGCAGGTGCTCAGAAGCTTGCGAATCTCGGAATCAATACAATCGGTCTTCCCGGAACAATCGACCTTGACATTGCATGTACAGAATATACCATCGGATTTGATACAGCTGTAAACACAGCAATGGAAGCAATTGATAAAGTACGTGATACTTCCACTTCTCATGAGAGATGCAGTATCATCGAGGTTATGGGACGTGGTGCAGGATATATTGCTCTGTGGTGCGGTATTGCCAACGGTGCTGAGGACGTTCTGGTTCCTGAAAAATATGACTATGATGAGCAGAAGCTGATCAATAACATTATCGAGAGTCGTAAGAAAGGCAAAAAGCATCACATCATCATCAATGCAGAAGGTATCGGTCATTCTGAAGCAATGGCAAAACGTATCGAAGCTGCCACAGGTATCGAAACACGTGCTACAATCCTTGGACACATGCAGCGTGGTGGAAGCCCGACATGTAAAGACCGTGTATATGCATCTATGATGGGTGCCCTGGCTGTAGACCTTCTTGTTGCAGGCAAGACATGCCGCGTTGTCGGATATCGTCACGGTGAATTCGTAGACTTCGATATCAATGAAGCACTTGCTATGCAGAAAGGTATCTCTGATTACCAGTGGGAAGTATGCCAGTCACTTTCTCATAACTATGATAAAAACAACAAATAACAAATGAATAAAAAGATGCAGTTATATAACAGACTGCATAAATTAAATACTGCTCAGATAATTACCCTCGGTTTTGCGGGGGTGATTATCTTAGGGGGATTACTTCTGTGGCTGCCGTTTTGTACGGCACCCGGATACCACACATCTTTTACAGATGCCATGTTTACCGCAACCACAAGTATATGTGTAACAGGGCTTGTGACAGTTGTTACGGCAACTCACTGGACTCTGGCAGGCAAGATTATTATTCTTGTCCTGATCCAGATCGGAGGTGTGGGACTGATTTCCCTGGGCAGTATTATTTTTATAAGTCTGAGAAAGAAAATATCGCTGAGGAACCGGCGTGTTATCCAGGAGTCCTATAATATGGACAGAATGGGTGGGATGGTCAGGCTGGTGAAGAAAGTTCTGATCTGTGTGTTTGGAGCAGAAGGAATCGGTGCAGTGTGTTATGCAGTTCGATTTATTCCGCAGTTCGGTCTGGCAAAAGGTCTGGGATACTCTGTTTTTACGGCAGTATCTGCATTCTGTAATGCTGGTATTGATCTGCTGGGAGAGGATAGCCTGGCTCAGTATGTTGCTGATCCGATCGTAAACTTTACAAGTGTAGGACTGATCATTATGTCAGGTCTTGGGTTTGTGGTCTGGTGGGATATCTGGGATAAGATCAAACGAGTCATCAGAGGGAAACTTCCTGTGGGACGTGTGTTTAAAAATCTTCGTCTTCACAGTAAGATCGTGTTGATGATGACGCTGATACTTGTTGTGGGCGGTACAGTACTGATCTTTCTGTTTGATCATGGAAATCCGGAAAGTATTGGGACATATTCGCCGGGAACGAAGTGGATGGCATCTTTGTTCCAGTCAGTTACCACAAGAACAGCCGGATTTTTCACTGTAAGCCAGGAGAGATTTTCCAATGCAACTTATATGCTGTGCCTGATATTGATGTTGATCGGCGGTTCCCCTATGGGAACAGCAGGTGGAATTAAGACAACAACAGTTGCGGTCCTTCTGCTGAGTCTGAAATCCAATCTTCAGGGAAAACGGGATGTGGAAGTACACCACAGGAGAATCAGAGACAGCTACATCCGTTCTGCGATCGTAGTGACAGGTATGGTACTTACAGTACTTATTCTCATGAGTATGCTGTTGTGTGCAGCCATGCCGGAAGCACCTATAGAAGATGTTGTTTATGAAATTACATCTGCGGTTGCAACGGTAGGACTTAGCAGAGGGCTGACATCCTACCTGAATACAGCTGGCAAATGGATCGTGATCCTGACTATGTATCTGGGAAGAATCGGTCCGCTGACTCTGGGAACTGCAGTGACTGTACGTGTACAGAAAATGCCGGCAGATTCACATCTGGCAGAAGAAGATATTATGATTGGATAGTAACGGTTCGGCAGTCAGGCGGATATTCGCAGAGGATAACGAATACATGTTCAGAAAGAGAAATGAGGAAGAAAATGAAGAACAAATCTTATGCAGTGATTGGTCTTGGGCAGTTCGGGATGACGGTAGCCCTTACTCTGGCAGAGGCGAACTGTGATGTACTTGCCATTGACGATAAAGATGATAATGTGCAGGATATCGCAGAGAAAGTTTCCTATGCTGTCAAGGCAGATGTGCGTGATCCGGGAATTCTGGAATCGCTTGGAGTTCAGAACGTAGATGTTGCGGTCATCGCAGTAGCCGAGAATATGGAGGCCAGTATTACAGCAACGATGCAGGTGAAAGAACTTGGAGTTCCTTTTGTCATGGCGAAGGCAATGAATTCTCTTCATGGCAGGATACTGGAGAAAATAGGGGCAGATAAGGTGATTTATCCTGAACATTCCATGGGTATCAGAGTTGCAAGAAATCTTCTCTCCAGTGGATTTGTCGATATGTTTGAGCTTTCTTCTGATTTCAGTATGGCAGAATTTAAGATCCCGCGGGAATGGATAGGAAAAACACTTCGGGAGCTGAAGGTCAGGGAAAAGTATAACATCAATCTGATCGGTCTGAAGCATGGCGATAAGATGAATATGAATGTGGCGCCGGATGAAGTGTTTCCGGCAGACTGCACAGTTGTTGCAGCAGGAGCAAACAGTGACCTGAATAAGGTTTCGGAAAATTGAGGATAAGATATGATCACCAGTGTAAATAACGGACAGGTAAAAAATATCATACAGCTGAACCAGAAAACAAAAGCCCGCAGAGAACAAGGGCTTTTTGTTGCAGAAGGAAGAAAAATGTTCGGCGAAGCACCTAGGGATTGGATTTCGAAGGTGTATGTATCAGAAGCTCTCAGCGGTGATGCAGAACTGATGGCTCAGGTGGAGAAACTTCCATATGAAATAGTAACAGATTCTGTTTTTCGACAGATGAGCGATACGCAGACGCCGCAGGGAATTATGACAGTGCTTAAGAAACCTTCCTATATAATGGAAGATATTCTCGGCGGGAAAAATCCGCTGGTTATGATTCTGGAAGATCTGCAGGATCCGGGAAATGCGGGAACTATTCTCCGTACAGGAGAGGGTGCCGGAGTAAGCGGAGTTCTTCTGACAAAGACCTGCGTGGATATCACAAACCCGAAGGTTATACGATCAACCATGGGTTCTGTCTACAGAATGCCTTTCCTATATGTGGAAAGTGTGGTATCATTAGCACAGGAACTGAAAGACAGAAATATCCGCACATTTGCGGCGCATCTGCATGGTAAGAACTCTTATGATCAGGAATCCTACACAGGAGGAACTGCTTTCCTGATCGGCAATGAGGGAAAAGGACTGACAGATGAAGCGGCAGACAGTGCTGATTGTCTGATACGGATTCCTATGTGTGGAAAAGTAGAATCTCTGAATGCTGCCATGGCATCCGGAATTCTCATGTATGAAGCTGCTCGTCAGAGACGATAGCAGACGAAAGGAGGAGTTTCATGCAGCCTTTGATCTGGCTTGGGATTCTTGCGTTATTGCTTGTTGTAGAGGCAATTACGGCAGGACTGACCACCATCTGGTTTGCCGGCGGCGCACTGGTCGCTGCTATTGCATGTTATGCAGGAGCGAACCTCACTGTACAGATATTGCTGTTTCTGTGTGTTTCATTGGTACTTCTCATCTTTACCAGACCACTGGCAATGAAGTACTTCAACAAAGAAACCATACAGACCAATGCAAACAGTCTGATTGGAAAGAAAGCAGTTGTGATTCAGGAGATTGACAATCTGGCGCAGACAGGCCAGGTTCGTATCAATGACATTGAATGGACTGCACGTTCTGCTGATGACGAAAAAATCGGCGAAGGCACCGTTGTAACGATCGAAGAGATCCGAGGTGTGAAACTTATCGTAAAACAGAATAAGGAGGATTAGTTATGGGCGTGGTTTTTCTGATAGTTATTATCGTTATTGCGGTATGGGTCCTTGCATCCTGCGTCCGCATTGTACCACAGGCATATGCAGTAATCCTGGAACGTCTGGGAGCTTATCAGGCAACCTGGAGTACAGGAATTCACTTCAAGGTTCCGTTTATTGAACGAGTAGCCAGAAAGGTAAATCTGAAGGAACAGGTAGTGGATTTTCCACCGCAGCCGGTTATCACAAAGGATAACGTAACCATGCAGATCGATACTGTCGTATTCTTTCAGATTACAGATCCGAAGCTTTATACTTACGGTGTGGAGAATCCGATCATGGCAATCGAGAATCTGTCCGCAACAACCTTAAGAAATATTATCGGTGACATGGAACTGGATGAGACACTTACATCACGTGAGACGATCAATACCAAGATGAGAGCTTCTCTTGATGAAGCTACTGATCCATGGGGAATCAAGGTCAATCGTGTGGAACTGAAGAACATTATTCCTCCGGCAGCTATTCAGGATGCAATGGAGAAACAGATGAAAGCTGAGCGTGAACGTCGTGAAGCAATCCTGATCGCAGAAGGTCAGAAGAAATCTACGATCCTTGTTGCAGAAGGTAAGAAACAATCCGCAATTCTGGATGCAGAAGCTGAGAAACAGGCAGCAATCCTTCGCGCAGAGGCTCAGAAAGAGCGTATGATCAAGGAGGCAGAAGGACAGGCTGAGGCAGTTCTGAAAGTTCAGAATGCCAATGCAGAGGGTATCCGCATGATCAGAGAGGCAGGAGCAGATGAAGCAGTTCTGACACTGAAGAGTCTGGAAGCATTTGCCAGGGCAGCAGACGGTAAGGCAACCAAGATCATTATTCCGTCGGATATTCAGGGAATCGCAGGTCTGGCAAGTTCGCTGAAAGAGATCGTCACTGATCCGAAAGCGGAGACAGACAAATAACAAAAGAGAATAAATGACATCGGGGAGAGAATTATTATGAACTTAAAAGGAAGAAACTTTCTGACACTGAAAGACTTTACACCGGAGGAGATCACATATCTTATTGATTTATCCGCAGAACTTAAAGCAAAGAAGAAAGCCGGCGAGCTTCACGAATATTACAGAGGCAAAAATATTGCACTTATTTTTGAAAAAACAAGTACAAGAACCCGCTGCTCTTTTGAGGTAGCTGCCCATGATCTTGGAATGGGAAGCACATACCTGGATCCGACAGGTTCTCAGATCGGTAAGAAAGAAAGCATTGCAGATACAGCAAGAGTTCTGGGAAGAATGTATGATGGTATCGAATATCGTGGATTTGGTCAGGAAGTCGTAGAAGAGCTTGCAAAACATGCAGGTGTTCCGGTATGGAATGGCCTTACGAACGAATATCATCCGACACAGATGATCGCTGATATGCTGACAATCCGTGAGCATTTCGGAGATTTAAAAGGACGTAAGCTTGTATACATGGGTGATGCCCGTTACAATATGGGTAATTCCCTGATGATTGCCTGCACAAAACTTGGCATGCATTTCGTAGCCTGCACAACTAAGAAATATTTCCCGAATGCAGAGTTAGTTGCTCAGTGCGAGGAATATGCAAAAGCATCCGGCGGAAGCATCACTCTGACAGAGGATGTTCAGGAAGGAACAAAGGATGCAGATGTTATCTATACAGACGTATGGGTATCTATGGGTGAGCCGGATGAGGTATGGACAGAGAGAATCCATGATCTGACACCTTATAAAGTAACAAAGGACGTTATGAAGAACGCAGGAGAGAAAGCAATCTTCCTTCACTGTCTGCCTGCATTCCATGACCTTAAGACAAAGATCGGCAAGGAAATGGGCGAGAGATTCAATCTGACAGATATGGAAGTAACAGATGAAGTATTTGAATCTGAGCAGTCCAAAGTATTTGATGAGGCAGAGAACCGTATGCATACCATCAAAGCTGTCATGGTAGCAACATTAGGAGAGCCGGAGAACAAATAATGGCACATCTGTATAATGAAGAAACAATTTCACAGGCGATAGACACAAAATGGGCGGGCAAAACCGTCCATTTTGCAAAAGAAACAGATTCTACCAATTCATGGATCAAGCGTCTGGCAAAAGATGGTGCAGAGCATGGAACTCTGGCAGTTGCGGAATTTCAGTCTGCGGGAAGAGGGCGTTTTGACAGAAGATGGGAAGCGCCGGAGGGCAGCTCTATTATGATGACACTGCTCTTACGTCCGGAATTTTCACCGCAGTATGCGTCTATGCTGACACTGGTTATGGGAATGGCAGTGGCACAGGCAGCAGAGGAACTGGGGTTTAACGTAAGTATTAAATGGCCCAATGATATTGTGATCTCTAAGAAGAAAATCTGTGGTATCCTGACCGAGATGGGAACAAATGGTGTGAAGATCAATTATGTTCTCATCGGAGTAGGAATCAATGTAAACCTGAAAGAATTTCCGGAAGAAATGCAGGACAAAGCGACTTCACTGATTCTGGAGGGCGGTCATGAATATGACAGAAATCAGGTGATTGCACAGGTGATGAAATATTTCGAGATCAACTATGAGAAATTTATCCAGACCTGTGATTTTACTCATCTGCTGGATGATTACCACAGAATCCTTGCAAATCTGAACCAGCCGGTCAGAGTGATCGATGGTGACAGAAGTTTCGAAGGAATCTGCAGGGGAATTGATGAAAAAGGTGAACTGCTTGTGGAAAGGCAGAATAAAGAAGTTGTGAAAGTCAGCGCAGGAGAGGTTTCAGTGCGTGGGCTTTACAGCTATGTATAAAGATTCTGAATAATTTCGAAAGAGGGAAACAGTAATTTATGTATCAGGACAACATTACTCTCTGCGGCGCAAGTGCCTATGAGAAGAAATTTTATTTTAATCAGGATTTCAATGCACTTCCGGATCATGTGAAGAAAGAGCTTCAGATCATGTGTGTTCTTTACACAGAGGATGTAGGAGGAATCCTGACTCTGGAATTTGACGAAAACGGCAGACTTCAGTTTAAAACAGAAGCTCTGGAAGCAGATGCCCGCTACGATGAGATCGGAAGCGGACTGAAGATCAAACAGCTTCAGCAGGACAAGAAAGAACTTCTGGAATCTCTGGAAATGTATTATAAAGTATTCTTTCTCGGAGACATCCCGGAAGAAGAACTGAAGAAAACATCGGGCAGTGAGGACTGAATCCATGCAGACAAGGAATGAGCCGGTACGGGCAAGAGAACCATTCATGGAGATGCAGTGGAAAATAGGAAACGTACAGATTGATAATCCGTTTGTTCTTGCACCAATGGCAGGTGTCACAGACCTGCCATTTCGAACGCTCTGTAAAGAGCAGGGGGCCGGACTGATCTGTATGGAAATGATCAGTGCAAAAGCGATTTCTTTTCACAATAAGAACACCATTGCCCTGATGGAGATTGATCCATGTGAGCACCCGGTTTCCATGCAGCTTTTTGGCAGTGAACCGGATCTTATGGCAGAGGTTGCGAAATCCATTGAGGACAGAGATTTCGATATCCTGGACATCAATATGGGATGCCCTGTGCCGAAGGTTGTCAATAACGGTGAGGGATCTGCATTATTGAAGAACCCGAATCTGATTGAAGAGATCGTTCGAAAAGTATCATCTGCAATCAGTAAACCGTTGACTGTCAAGGTGCGAATCGGATTTGAGAATGAACCGGTAGATATTGTTGAAATCGCGAAACGTATTGAGGATGCGGGAGCAGCAGCACTTGCAGTGCATGGGCGCACCAGACAGCAGTACTATTCCGGCACTGCAGACTGGGATACGATCCGCAGGGTAAAAGAAGCGATTACCATTCCTGTAATTGGAAACGGAGATGTAGATTCTCCGCTGAAAGCAGAAGCACTGGTAAAACAGACCGGATGTGATGCTGTTATGGTGGGACGTGCAGTAAGGGGAAATCCCTGGTTGTTCCGCGAACTGAACCATTATTTCCGGACAGGAGAACTGTTGGAACGTCCGTCTGTAGAGGAAATACGTGAAATGATCCTGCGTCATGCCAGAAAACAGATTGAATTAAAAGGGGAATTCGTAGGAATACGTGAGATGCGTAAACACGTTGCCTGGTATACTGCAGGTATGCGTCACAGCGCAGGGCTCAGAAGAGAGTCAAACACCATAGAAAGTTATGAAGCTCTGGAGGCGCTTTTATCAAGATTAGCATAAAAGTTAAAACCATGTGAAATGAGAAATATAAACAATAGCAAAGGCGCTCGGAATGCTTGACAATCCGGGTGCTTTTTTGTATAATACAGAAATTGTGAATATCCTAGAATAAGTCTGCCCTTTTTCAGGTATGATGTATCAGGAAGCACATAAATCCATGTAGTGATCCGGGGCGAAAAGAAACGCAGAAGACTATACCGGATGTTGAAAGGGAGTAAGGTTATTATGGAAGAAAAGAAAAACTTACTAACTTATGCAGGACTTAAAAAATTAGAAGAAGAGCTGCATGATTTAAAGGTAGTAAAGAGAAAAGAAGTAGCAGAGAAAATTAAGGAAGCCAGAGAACAGGGCGACTTATCTGAGAATGCGGAATACGATGCAGCGAAAGACGAACAGAGAGACATTGAAGCACGTATCGAAGAAATCGAGAAGATCTTAAAGAATGCTGAAGTTGTTGTAGAGGACGAAGTAGATCTGGACAAGATCAGCGTTGGATGTAAGGTTAAAGTACACGATTTTGAATTCGAAGAAGACATCGAGCTGAAGATCGTAGGTTCCACAGAGGCTAACAGCCTTGAAGGCAAAATCTCCAACGAATCTCCCGTAGGAAAAGCACTTATCGGTGCGCATACAGGCGATGTAGTAGAAGTAGAGATGCCGGCAGGAATCATGAAATACAAAGTTCTGGAGATCCAGAGAAACGTATAAGAGACAGATGACTGAGGTGCGCGTAGAGATTTATCATGCAAAGGCATAACGCGCACCTTTCTCTGACTATATAAGCAGATAATAAGAAGACAATAAGAAGTTTGTTATTTCTTATTTTTGTCTGTATATCTGATAAATTGATATTTGAAAATACAGGATTCTGTTGAATGGAATCTTCTGTTACATCTGATATCACATGGAAATGTAGAATAAATGTAACTATTCAGTAGTCTACTATCCCGCGAGGTGTTTTGGCACGTAAGTACCAAAATCCCGAGACATACAAGCCAAAATGCCATCACCGCAGGTGATTTTTAATGCATTTTGGCTCGTAACTGTGAAGGTACTGAACAGTTACGAACAAATAATAATTATACAAGTATATAAGGAGGAACCAAGGTGGCACAGCAGAAGCAGGAACAGGATTTAAACCAGTTACTGAAGGTACGTCGCGATAAACTGGCAGATCTTCAGGCTAATGGAAAAGACCCATTTCAGATCACAAAGTTTAACCAGACTCATCACTCAATGGAAGTGAAGAGTCTTTATGAAGCACATGAGGCAGAACTTCTCAAAGATCGTGCAGAAGTAGATGTAACAGGTCTTGATGAAGAACAGGCAAAGGAAGCTGTTAAGAAAGATTATGAAGAGAGAAGAGAGATCATGGACGCAAGCCCGATCCACGTAGCAATCGCAGGCCGTATGATGTTCAAGAGAGTTATGGGTAAGGCTTCTTTCTGCAATATCCAGGATTTACAGGGAAATATTCAGGTATATGTAGCAAGAGATGCGATCGGAGCAGATTCTTATGCAGATTTTAAGAAATCCGATATCGGTGATATCTTCGGACTGGAAGGTTTTGCATTCAGAACAAGAACAGGTGAGATTTCTATCCATGCAGAAAGCATGACTCTTCTTTCCAAGAGCTTACAGATTCTTCCTGAGAAATTCCATGGACTGACAGATACAGATATGCGTTATCGTCAGAGATATGTAGACCTTATCATGAATCAGGACAGCAAGAACGTATTTATCAAACGTTCCCAGATTCTGAAAGAAATCCGTAACTTCCTTGCAGACCGTGACTTCATGGAAGTGGAAACTCCGATGCTGGTTGCAAATGCAGGCGGTGCTGCAGCAAGACCGTTTGAAACTCATTATAATGCACTGAACGAAGATGTTAAGCTTCGTATTTCTCTTGAGCTTTATCTGAAGAGACTGATCGTTGGTGGTCTTGAGAGAGTTTATGAGATCGGACGTGTATTCCGTAATGAAGGTGTAGATACCCGTCATAATCCGGAGTTTACTCTGATGGAGCTTTATCAGGCATATACAGATTATGAAGGCATGATGGAACTGACTGAGTCTATGTTCCGTTATCTGGCAGAGAAGGTTTGTGGTTCTGCGAAGATTTCCTACAATGGTATCGAGATCGACCTCAGCAAACCTTTTGAACGTCTGACCATGAATGATGCGATCAAGAAATATGCAGGAATTGACTTTGATGAAGTTGCAGATGATGAAGCAGCTAAGAAGCTTGCAGATGAGCATCATATTGAATATGAAGAACGTCATAAGAAGGGTGATATCATCAACCTGTTCTTCGAGGAATACTGTGAAAAAGAACTGATCCAGCCAACATTTATCATGGATCATCCGATCGAGATTTCTCCGCTGACAAAGAAGAAACCTTCTGATCCGAATAAGGTAGAGCGTTTCGAGCTGTTCATTAATACATGGGAAATGTGTAACGCATATTCCGAGCTCAATGACCCGATTGACCAGAGAGAGCGTTTCAAAGCACAGGATGCTCTTGCTGACGCAGGAGATGAGGAAGCAAACCACACAGATGAAGACTTCCTGAATGCACTGGAGATCGGTATGCCGCCTACAGGTGGTATCGGATACGGAATCGACCGTCTGGTTATGCTGCTTACAGACAGCCAGGCAATCCGTGACGTACTGCTGTTCCCGACAATGAAGTCCCAGGGCGCTGCTAAGAACGAAGCAAACAACGTTGCGCAGGCTAAAACGGTTTCAGAAAAGCCAGTTGAGAAGATTGATTTTTCAAAGGTAGAAATCGAACCATTGTTCAAAGATGAGGTAGATTTTGAGACTTTCAGCAAATCTGATTTCCGTGCAGTAAAGGTAAAAGAGTGTGTCGCAGTGCCGAAGTCAAAGAAACTTTTACAGTTTACTCTGGATGATGGAACAGGCGTAGAACGTACCATTTTAAGCGGTATTCACGCATTTTACGAACCAGAAGAACTGGTAGGTAAGACACTTATAGCTATCACAAATCTGCCACCTAGAGCAATGATGGGAATTGAATCTTGTGGAATGTTACTTAGTGCAATCCATGAAGAAGAGGGCGAAGAAAAACTTCATCTTCTGATGGTAGATGACCATATTCCGGCTGGTGCAAAATTATATTAATATCAGGACACTTCGCTTTTAGTGAAATACTAAAGGCGGAGTGTTATTTATATTATAGGAAATTACTCTGTAATGTTCCTATAACATAAATAACACTCCGGGCAGGATCGCACTGCGATGGAGAGTAATGATACTGCTTCAGGTATGCCATATATGGCATATATAAGGCACAAAAAGGAATATGTCAATATCCCCCTGCAGGGCTTACTGATGTCAGAATTGTCTGATATCATAAAAGCCAGTTACCAATAAAGAAAAAGCGAGGGAACATGAAATGAAAAAGGGTTTATTGACAATGGCCGGAGTGCTTCTGACTGTATCACTGGTCAGTGCCGGAACAACAGTGCCTGTACTGGCAGAGGAAGAAACAACACTGGTATACGGAAGCGGAGATTATACCAGGATCAATCCTGCTATGGATGAACATGGAGAGATCAATATTCTGATCTTCAACGGTTTAACTGCACATGACGGAGATAATCAGGTAGTTCCGGGACTGGCAGAGAGCTGGGATTTTGATGATGAAACCAATACTTATACATTCCATATGGCAGAAGATGCCAAGTGGCAGGACGGCGAACCTGTGACAGCAGAGGATGTTAAATTTACTATCGAAGCGATCATGGATCCGGAAAACGGTTCTGAGAATGCACCCAACTACGAGGACGTAGAGGAAATCAATGTGATTGATGATCATACGGTTGCGTTCAAGCTTGAGGACAAAAACGTTGCATTCCTTGACTATATGACAATGGCAGTTCTTCCTAAGCATTTGCTTGAGGGAGAAGATATGCAGACCTCTGATTTCTTCCGTAATCCGGTAGGAACAGGTCCATACAAGATCGAATCCTGGGATGAGGGACAGGCGATCACACTGGTTAAGAACGAAGACTATTTTAAGGGTGAGCCTTCCATTGATAAAGTTGTATTCAAGATCGTACCGGATGACAATGCGAAAGCACTTCAGTTAAAATCCGGAGAACTTGATCTGGCGTTATTAACACCAAAGGATGCAGCTGCTTTTGCAGATGATGAGGCATATACATGCTACGATATGAAGACTTCTGACTATCGTGGAATCATGTTTAACTTTGGAAATGAATACTGGCAGAAAAACCGTGATCTGATCCCGGCAGTATGCTATGGACTTGACCGTCAGGCGATCATCGACGCAGTTCTCCTTGGACAGGGAATGCCGGCTTATGGACCTCTTCAGAGAAATATCTACAATTATGAAGATGTAGAGCATTATGATTACAATCCTGAAAAAGCAAAAGAAATTCTGGAAGCTGCAGGATGCGAGATGGGTGATGACGGATTCTATTATCGTGACGGCGAAAAAGTGGGATTTGTAATCAGCGTAAGTGCAGGAGATCAGGTACGTATTGATATGGCTCAGATCGCAGCACAGGAACTGAAAGAGATCGGCATGGATGTATCAGTAGAGATCCCTGCACAGACAGACTGGGCAGGACAGATGGCATTCCTGATCGGATGGGGAAGCCCATTTGACGCTGACGACCATACATACAAAGTATTCGGAACAGATAAGGGAGCAAACTACTCCGGCTATTCTAATGCAGACGTTGACAAGTATCTGACAGAAGCAAGACAGTCAGCTGATCCGGAAGTTCGTGCAGAAGCCTATGCTAATTTCCAGAAAGCTCTGACAGAGGATCCGGCTTATGCAATGATCTGCTATATTGATGCCAACTATGTTGCTGACAGCAATATTAAAGGAATCGATCCTGATACAATTATGGGACATCATGGAGTTGGAATCTTCTGGAATGTAGCAGACTGGACTATTGAATAATAAAATGATATCAGGGTCAAAAGGTCAAAAAGCCATTCATGCTTGCACCATAAGACCTTTGACTCTAACATCATAAAAAAGATAAAGGTTGTGACGGGGGCACTAAAGGTGCCCCCTTTTTACACGAGCGGAAAAAGGATTGAAAATGGAACATTTATTAGAGGTTAAAAATCTTTCAGTCAGCATTAACGGTCCTGCCGGAGAAGTCCAGGCAGTAAGAGATGTGTCTTTTTCATTAAAAAAGGGAGAGGTGCTGGCTATAGTTGGAGAATCCGGATGCGGGAAGAGTGTGCTTTGCAAAAGTATCATGAAGCTTTTGCCACCAAGCGCAAAAATAAAAGAGGGAAGCATCTGTGTAAACGGACAGGATATCACCTGTTACAGGGAAAAGGAGATGCAGAAACTGCGTGGAAGAGTTTTTTCTATGATCTTTCAGGATCCTATGACATCCCTGAATCCAACTATTAAAATTGGAAAACAGATTGGGGAAGCAGTGGTGATCCACAATAAGAACTACACGAAGGAACAGGTAAATAAGAAGGTTCTGGAACTTATGGAACTGGTAGGTATCTCCCATCCAAAGGAACGATATCATCAGTATCCATGGCAATTTTCCGGGGGAATGCGTCAGAGATGTGTCATGGCCATCGCTCTGGCAGCAGATCCGGATATTTTATTTGCAGATGAACCAACTACTGCACTGGATGTGACTATACAGGCACAGATTCTGGATCTTCTCCGGGAAATACAGAGGAAGCTGGGAACAGCTACCATACTGGTATCCCATGATCTGGGAGTGGTTGCACGTGTGGCAGACAGGGTAGCAGTCATGTATGCAGGCAAGATCGTAGAGATCGGTACAGCAGAGGAAGTGTATTATGATCCCAGACATCCATACACATGGGGACTGATGAGATCACTGCCTGCATTTGTAAATGGAAAAGAAAGCCTGTACACCATCCCCGGCATGCCTCCTACTTTGATAGATCCGCCGAAAGGTGATGCTTTTGCATGTCGAAATGAATATGCCCTGAATATTGATTATGAAGAAATGCCGCCTATGTTTAAGATAACAGATACTCATTATGCGGCAACCTGGCTGTTGGATCCAAGAGCACCGCAGATCAAATCACCTGTGGGAGGAACAGCGCATGAGTAAAGAAGTTTTATTGGATGTCAGGCATCTGACTCAGCAGTTTCATCTGACAAAAAAGATCAAGGTAAAGGCTGTAGATGATGTCTCATTTCAGATCCATAAAGGTGAGATCTTTGGTCTGGTAGGGGAATCCGGTTCAGGAAAGTCCACAGTTGCCAGATGTCTGATGAATATATATCAGCCGGCTCAGGGAGAAATCTGGTATAAAGATGTAAATATCTGCGACAAAAAGGAATTCAAAAAGCATAAAAAAATGCTGCAGACCCGCCGCCAGATGATATTTCAGGATTCAGCATCCAGCCTGAACCAGAAAATGAAGGTGTCAGATATTATTACGGAACCAATGAGAATCCAGCATATTACACCTCCGAGAGGAAGCTTTGTAAAGGAAGCTGCTTTTCAGATGGAATATGTAGGACTTGAGAACAGTTTTCTGGACCGTTATCCGTCTGAATTATCAGGGGGACAGAGGCAGCGAGTGGCCATAGCCAGATCTCTGTGCATGGAACCGGAATTTCTGGTGGCTGATGAACCGATAGCTTCCCTGGATGTGTCCATACAGGCCCAGATCGTCAATCTGTTCCGTCATCTGCAGGAGGAGCATGGATTTACATTTCTGTTTATTGCCCATGACCTGGCTATGGTTGAGTATCTCTGTGACCGTGTGGGAGTTATGTATCATGGAAAACTGGTAGAACTGGCGCCATCAGAAGAATTGTATTCCAATCCGGTGCATCCTTATACAAAAACATTGCTGTCTGCAATTCCTGTTCCTGACCCGATTAGGGAGAGAAAAAGAGTTCTGCAGTACTATGATGGCGAAGGAATGGAAAACAGTGTGTGGACAGAAGTGTCACCCGGACATTTTGCAATGCTTCCGGCTGAAGGAAAGGGGTGCAGTATATCATGAGACAAAAAAAGTTAGTCTACTATGGTAAAAAATGCCTGATATTCCTGATCTCAGTATTTATATTGTCTGTAGCTGTATTTTATGTAGCCCGTCTGGCACCGGGAGATCCACTGATCTCCTATTATGGCGACCGTACAGAGAAGATGAGTCCGGAAGAACGTGAATGGGCTATGGGAAAGCTGGGATTGAACGAACCGATTTCTGTGCAGTATGTGAAGTGGGTAAAAAATGCCTTTCATGGAGAATTTGGAATTTCATTTAAATATAAACAGGATGTGGTAGAAGTGATCGGCGGCCGTATTGGCAATACACTTGTACTTGGAGGAATCGGATTTATCATTATGTTTGCCGGAGCCTTGCTCCTGGGAATCCTGTGTGCCTGGTACGAAAACCGGCTAGCAGACCGGATCCTGTGTAAGCTGGGAACCATATCCAGTTGTATTCCTGAGTTCTGGATGGCTCTGGTCCTGATCCTTGTTTTTTCTGTAAATCTTAAGATCCTGCCAAGCAGTGGAGCTTACAGTACAGGAAATGCAGAAGATATCGGTGACAGAGTGCTGCATCTGATCATGCCTCTGACCATCGTGGTCATGGAGCATTTATGGTATTATGCTTACATGATCCGAAATAAGATCCTTGAAGAGGTTCGGGCAGATTATGTACTTTTGGCAAAGGCAAAAGGCCTGGATAAGAAAAAGCTTATGTTCAGACATTGTGTCCGAAATGTAATGCCTGCTTATCTGAGTATTATGGCCATTGCAGTCCCCCATGTACTTGGAGGAACCTATGTGGTAGAAAGTGTATTCTCTTATCCCGGAATCGGAGCTCTGTCCTATGAGAGCGCCAGATATCATGATTACAATCTGCTGATGCTGCTTTGTATGATGTCAGGAATCCTGGTTATTTTCTGTAATATCGTCAGTCAGACGATTAATGAACAGATAGATCCCCGCATGAAGGATGAAGTAATAACCGAGAAATCGGAGGTAGTAGAAGGATGACCAATCATTTATTTGAACTGGCAGGAAACAGAAAGACAGAAACCGTAATTCCCAAATCAAAGAAAAAGTGGTATCAGGGAAAACCCGTTGTTTCAGCAGCAATCCTGATTCTTATCGTACTGGGCTGCCTGTGTGCGGAACTGATCATGACAAAGGATCCTGCTTATATGGATCTGTTAAACTATAATAAAGCTCCTGACAGGGAGTTCCTTTTTGGAACAGATACTATGGGAAGGGATATTTTTTCCATGATTTGGTATGGAGGAAGAATCTCGATCTTAATCGGTGGATTAGCCACAGTTATTTCTACTTTTATTGCAGTGGTAGTCGGTGCCTTCAGTGGAGTGGCACCTGCCTGGCTTGATGAACTGATCATGAGATTTACAGAAATATTCTTAAGTATACCAACTCTGCTCCTGATCATTTTGCTGCAGGCTATTATGGGAGATGCAAATATCCTGAGTCTGTCCTTTGTGATCGGTGTGACCAGCTGGACCAGTATTGCGAAAGTAGTACGCACAGAGGTACGGCAGATACGAAACAGTGAGTATATCATCGCTGCAAGATGTATGGGAGCAGGATTCTTCCGTATTTTGTGGAAGCATCTGGTGCCGAACTTTTTCTCATCCATTATGTTTATGGTAGTCATGAATGTAAGAACTGCAATGATCTCTGAAGCTACTTTAAGCTTTATGGGCATTGGACTTCCCATAGAGATTATCACATGGGGAAGTATGCTGTCTCTGTCAGATAAGGCATTAATGACAGGTTCCTGGTGGATCATTCTGATCCCCGGACTTTTCCTGATCACCACAGTACTCTGCCTGACCAATATAGGAAACGCCTGCAGAGAGCGGACAAACAGAAAAGAAAGTAATTTTTAAAATTTGATTGAAATCTCGCTGTCTTGTTGCTGATTTGTCTGAGTTATGGTATTATATAATTATATTCAGCTAATATATACAAAAAAATCTATAAAAATAAGGCAGGAGTGGTCAAAATGTATCAGGAAGAATACAAACGCTGGTTGGCAGCAGATCTGCAGGATGCGGATCTTAATCCGGAATTATCCAAAATCGAAGGAAATGATGAAGAGATCAAAGATCGTTTCGCAGTAGCGCTGAAATTCGGAACAGCCGGACTTCGCGGAGTTCTCGGAGCCGGAACCAACCGTATGAATATTTATGTAGTTCGCCAGGCAACACAGGGACTTGCGAACTGGGTAAAAACACAGGGCGGTAATCAGACAGTAGCCATCAGCTATGACAGCCGTCTTAAGAGTGATGTATTTGCAAAAACAGCAGCAGGCGTACTGGCGGCAAATGATATCAATGTCAGAATTTATGACGCACTGATGCCTGTACCTGCACTTTCCTTTGCAACACGTTACTATGAATGCAATGCAGGTATTATGGTAACAGCATCCCACAACCCGGCTAAGTACAACGGATACAAAGCATATGGTCCTGACGGATGCCAGATGACAGACGATGCAGCTGCCATTGTATATGAAGAGATCCAGAAAACAGACGTACTTACAGGTGCGAAATATATGTCCTTCGCAGAAGGCGTAGAACAGGGAAAGATCCGTTTTGTAGGAGATGACTGCAAGCAGGCTCTCTATGAAGCTATCGAATCCCGTCAGGTTCGTCCGGGTCTCTGCAAGACAGCAGGACTGAAACTGGTTTACAGCCCGTTAAACGGATCAGGACTTGTACCTGTAACTCAGGTATTAAAGGACATCGGAATTACAGATATCACAATCGTTCCGGAACAGGAATATCCGAACGGATACTTCACAACCTGCAGTTATCCGAACCCGGAAATCTTTGCAGCTCTGGAGCTTGGATTAAACCTCGCAAAAGAAACAGGTGCAGACTTAATGCTTGCAACTGACCCGGATGCAGACCGTGTTGGTATCGCAATGAAATGCCCGGATGGTTCCTATGAGCTGGTAACAGGTAATGAGGTAGGTGTACTCCTTCTTGATTATATCTGTGCAGGCCGTATCGAAAAAGGTACAATGCCAAAGAACCCGGTAGCAGTGAAATCCATTGTTTCCACACCACTTGCAGATGCAGTTGCAGAGCACTATGGAGTAGAACTCAGAAGCGTACTTACAGGATTCAAGTGGATCGGCGATCAGATCGCACAGCTTGAAGCAGCAGATGAAGTAGACAGATTTATCTTCGGATTTGAAGAGAGCTACGGATACCTTGCAGGACCATATGTACGTGACAAGGATGCTGTTATCGGATCTATGCTGATCTGTGAAATGGCTGCATATTACAGAAGCATCGGAAGTTCCCTGAAACAGAGAATGGAAGAGATCTATGCACAGTACGGACGTTACCTGAATAAAGTAGACAGCTTCGAATTCCCGGGATTAAGCGGAATGGATAAGATGTCAGCTCTGATGCAGGGACTTCGTGACAAACCTCTCACAGAGATCGCAGGTCATGCCATCGTAAAAGTAACAGATTACCAGAAACCGGAAGAAACAGGACTTCCTGCAGCAAACGTACTGATCTACAAGCTGGATAACGGCGAGACAGTAGTTGTCCGCCCATCCGGAACAGAACCAAAGATCAAGATCTATTACACAACTCTCGGCAAGAACCTGGAAGAGGCAGAAGCTGAGAAAGAGAAGCTTGCAGAAGCATTAAAACCGATTATGGCATAAGCAATTGTAAGCAGAACTGAATAAAATATACTAAACCGGAAAGGCTGTGCTCATTGGAGGTGCAGTCTTTCTTTTTGTAACCCGCAGGGGCCTTACTGTTACTGTTCACTCCGTTCACAGTAACGACTTACTTGATTCGGTTAAATAGGATTGATATAATTAACACTCTTTGCTACAATAAAAAACAGCGAAAATAAGAATAAGACTGCTTATGAATGAAAGGAAAACATACTATGGAAGAATATGAAGTAATCAGCATCCCGGTATCTGACGGAACAGAACGGGATTTTGCAATCATGGATACCTTTGAATTTGAAGGACAGGGATATCTGGCAGTTTCTCTGATCGAAGCAGATGAGATCCAGGAGGGCGTTTACATTTACCGTTACCACAATGCAGAAGATGGAGATGTTGTGGTAGAGCAGATTACTTTGCCTGCAGAATACAAAAAGGTGACAAAATTTTACGAACAGATGTAAGCAAAAAAATATCTCGAAAAGAACCTGCATCTTGTGATAAAATAAAAAAGAAAATCAAATTTTGGTCAATAAAAACAGGAGGAAAAAACGATGGAGAAATCAACCGTTTATTTTACTGATTTCAGATGTCCGGTTGGCACCAGCCAGCTTGATAAACTGAAGAAACTCTGCGTTACAGCCGGAATCAAAGACATTGATATGGATGGAAAATTCGTGGCTATTAAAATGCATTTCGGAGAACTTGGCAATCTGGCTTTCCTGCGTCCGAACTACGCAAAAGCAGTAGCTGATCTCTGTAAAGAGCAGGGAGGACTTCCGTTCCTCACAGACTGCAACACTCTTTATCCGGGAAGCCGTAAGAATGCACTGGAGCATCTGGAGTGCGCAAATCTCAACGGATTTAACAGCATTTCAACAGGATGCCAGATCATCATCGGTGATGGCTTACGCGGTACAGACGAAGTAGAAGTACCGGTAGTTAACGGTGAATATTGTCAGACTGCACTGATCGGACATGCGATCATGGATGCAGATATTTTTATCAGCTTAAGCCACTTCAAAGGTCATGAAGCAACCGGCTTCGGCGGTGCTCTCAAGAACATCGGAATGGGATGCGGAAGCCGCGCTGGTAAGATGAAACAGCATGCCAGCGGAAAACCTGCAGTAAATGAAGAACTCTGCCGCGGATGCCGTCGCTGCGCGAAAGAGTGCGGAAGTGATGCGATTACATATCCGAATAAAAAAGCAGTCATTGATTATGATAAATGTAAAGGCTGCGGCCGTTGTATCGGAGCCTGCGGTTTTGATGCAGTATACAATCCAAACAGCAGTGCGAATGAACTTCTTGACCGTAAGATGGCAGAATATGCACAGGCAGTCTGTCATGGCCGTCCGCATTTCCATGTAGCACTTGTTCAGGATATCAGCCCGAACTGTGACTGCCATGGCGAAAATGATGCACCAATCCTTCCTGATATCGGAATGTTTGCAAGCTTTGACCCGGTTGCTCTGGATCAGGCCTGCGCAGATGCCTGTCTGAAAGCAACTCCGATCGAGAACAGCCAGCTTGGAGAACATCTGGCAAAACCTGACTGGCATTGCCACCACGACCATTTCAAAGATTCCAACCCGAACATTGAATGGCAGGCAACACTGGATCAGGCAGAGAAGATTGGTCTGGGAACCAGACAGTATGAACTGAAGATTGTGAAATAATATGTTTATCAGCAGTGGAAAATAAATGCGAAAAAGTAATAAACAAAAAGGACCGGATGAATGAACTATATTGTCTTTGACCTGGAATGGAATCAGAATCCTTCGGGAAAGAAAACACGTAACGACAGGCTTCCATTTGAGATTATCGAGATTGGGGCTGTAAAAGTAAACAGCAAAAAAGAAATAACGGATCATTTTCACCGACTGATCAAACCACAGGTCTATAAATGGATTCATGACAGCATCCATGAGGTAATTCATGTAGATTATAAAGATCTTATGAAAGGCGTGCCCTTTGAGCAGGCAGTCAGGGAATTTATTGACTGGTGCGGAGAAGACTGGTACTTTTTTACCTGGGGAAATCAGGACGTGATGGAACTTCAGAGAAATATGAAGTTCTATGGGCTGCTGGATCTGCTTCCCGGACCTGTGACCTATTATGATGTGCAGAAACTATACAGTATCAGTTATGATGACGGTACACACAGGTGTGCATTGGAGCATGCGATCGATGAGCTGAAAATAGAGAAATCCAGGGGATTTCACCGGGCGCTTGCAGATGCCTGGTATACAGCGAAAGTCCTGGAGAAAATAAATAACATAATCATCATCAATCATCCGTCACTGGATGTTTACCAGAATCCAAAGAAGAAAAAAGACGAGATACATATTTCCTATCCGGATCATGACAAATATGTATCCAGAGAATTTGCCACAAGAGAGCGAATCATGAAAGACCGCGAGGTGACCAGCACCAGATGTCCGGTCTGTCATCTGCCTGCAAAGCGCAAACTCCGATGGTTTATGAATAATCCAAAGGTTTATTACAGCATATCCAATTGTGAAGAACATGGGCTGATAAGAGGCAAGATCCGCATCCGAAAAACAGAAGATGAGAAATATTTCGCTGTGAAGACATTGCGTTTCACAGATACAGAAGAAGCAGAGGAACTTCGTGAAAGAAAAGAAGTCCTCCGCCTCAGGCGAAAACTAAAAAGAAGCGTTGAGAAGGAAATCTGAAAGGATTTCCTTTTCATATTGCATTCCATATCCGACCATATGGCCGTCTAAATAATATTTACTTTTAATTCGCTTTGGACCGACAGAATTGTTCAGAAGTTTCTGCTTCTTTACAAGCTGGCTCACATCGGTTCCTGTGGGGACAGTTACGTACACATGCCTCATATAATAGAAGGAACACAGATTATTCCAGTCCTTTAACAGGTGCTTTTCGCATGGGAGAAATACTGCCGGTACCGGATCGGTATCTATATTCAAGTCTACTTTTTCAAAATTGTCGAAGCCGTAATCCAGCAGAGAAGTTGTGTCAGGAAAAGCACCGTTTGTAGAATTCAGCACAACTGCAATGAGAATGGAATTTCCTCTCTTGGCATAGGTGACAAGCGTACTTCCCGCTGCATCGGTGTATCCGGTCTTTCCTCCCAGAACCCCATCGTATGCATAAGACTGTCCGGGCATCATCTTATGGTGATTGAGAAGATAACGGGTTTCAGACTGCTTATTAGTCGGAGGAATCTCATAAACCTGTGTGGTCACAAATTTACGGAATCTGGGATTATACCAGGCTGCCTTTGCAATCTTCATCATATCACCTGCGGTGGTATAATGCGTCTCATCCGGAAGACCATTTGGATTATTAAAATGGGTGTTCTTACAGCCAAGCTGAGCTGCCCTCTGGTTCATCAGTTCAACAAACTTCTTTACAGAACCGCTTGTTTTTTCTGCCAGAGCAAGAGCCATCTCATTGGCGGATTCCAGCATCAGAGCCATCAGGGCCTGCTCTACTGTGAAAACCTCTCCTGTTTCTGCGTAAATGCTGGAGCTTCCGGCCTCAATCCCATAAGCCGCTTCCTGCGACATGGTGATCGTATCGTCCATATTCAGATATTCACAGGCCAGAAGAGCGGTCATGATCTTAGTGATACTGGCGGGATATAGCTTATCTTTGGCATTCTTGGAATAAAGAATAGTATCAGTGACTGCATCCATCAGTACTGCGGACTGTCCCTCGATATTAGGACCTGCGGGCCATCCTTTGATAGAATCGATATCTGAGGCCTGTGAATAGGTTTCTGAATGACCGGCTTCAGGAGTGGCAGAGGTCTCGGCAGCGTAAGTGACTGCAGGCTGGGAGGTCAGAATCCCTGCACAAAGCATTCCGGTGAGGAAACGTTTCATTAATTTATGAAATTTTGTTTTAAACATTTGAAATTACCCTTCATTAAATATACATAGTAGTTGCTTTCCATATCCTAGAGCGTGTCTGAAAAAGGCTTTCTGCAAGATGTGCGTCACAATTTGTGGTATATTTTGCCCGGATGAGGGCGCCGTAGCGGGCTACGGCAACTGAATTCGGGTGAAATATACCGCAAAGTGGGGCGTGCAGATTGCGGGAATGATTTTTTAGACACGCTCTAGTACATCGTTTTAAATGACGTTCGGACAAAATATTCTACCTTATTATATCATTAATTACAATGCCTGTGTAAAATTTATATGATAGTATGTTAACAGTGTGTTACTGTTCACACACCACTATCCCGAGACATACAAGCCAAAATTCCATTGCCGCAGGCAATCTGGAATGAATTTTGGCTACGTTACTGTGAACGGAGTGAACAGTAACCAGTGTTATTAAACAGTAACAGGATTACCCTAATATTCAAAAAAATACTTGACACAGTGAATTTTGTGACCTTATAATGAATCCGCATAGTTAAATAAATGATATGTCCACAAAAACGTTGATGGAGAGAGTAATTGCAGGGGAAAGCAGACAGCGAACCGGGGAGGGTGTGAGCCCGGTGGTGAGTAAATGCAGTGAAGATCACTCCGGAGTTGCAGCTCTGAAGGGTGTACAGACAGGTAAGAGCTGACGGAAATCCCCGTTAAAAGATTCATGTATCGGCAGAGGATGCCCGTACAATGTAACAGGTGGTATAGCGAACGTCAATAAACCTTCGTCCTTTTACAAAAGGGCGATTTTTTTATGGGCTTATTTTCGTTCTTAAAGGACACTGGAAATATTTTTCAGCGTATATAAACGTCCTGCATATTTTCAGATGTCTGATACAAATAATTTAAACAGGAGGTAAATTACTGTGTACCAGAAAGTTGATACGAACTTAAACTTTGTAGACCGTGAGAAAAAAGTAGAAGAATTCTGGAAAGAAAACCATATCTTTGAGAAAAGTATGGAGAACAGAAAAGAAGGAGAAACCTATACATTCTATGATGGACCGCCCACTGCAAACGGCAAACCGCACATCGGCCATGTACTTACCCGTGTAATCAAGGATATGATCCCGAGATACCGTACAATGAAGGGCTACATGGTTCCGCGTAAAGCAGGATGGGATACCCATGGACTTCCGGTAGAACTGGAAGTAGAGAAGAAGCTTGGTCTGGATGGCAAAGAGCAGATCGAAGAATACGGTATGGAGCCATTCATCAAACAGTGTAAGGAAAGCGTCTGGAAATACAAAGGAATGTGGGAGGATTTCTCCTCTACTGTTGGTTTCTGGGCCGATATGGAACATCCATACGTAACTTACTATGACGATTATATTGAATCCGAATGGTGGGCATTAAAAGAAATCTGGAACAAGAAGCTTCTGTATAAAGGCTTCAAGATCGTTCCTTACTGTCCAAGATGCGGTACCCCTCTTTCCGCACAGGAAGTATCCCAGGGATACAAAACTGTAAAAGAGCGCTCCGCAGTTGTAAGATTCAAGGTTGTTGGTGAAGATGCATACTTCCTTGCATGGACAACAACACCATGGACACTTCCGTCCAACGTTGCACTCTGCGTAAACCCGGATGAGACTTACTGCAAAGTAAAGGCAGCAGACGGATATACCTATTATATGGCAGAAGCACTCCTTGACAAAGTCCTTGGCAAGCTTGCAAAAGAAGAAGGCGAGAAAGCATATGAAGTTCTGGAAACCTACAAAGGAACAGACCTGGAATACAAAGCATACGAACCGCTTTTCGCATGTGCAGGAGAGGCAGCAGCAAAACAGAAAAAGAAAGCTCATTTCGTAACCTGTGATAACTACGTTACTATGAGTGATGGTACAGGTATCGTTCACATCGCACCTGCATTCGGTGAAGACGACAGCAGAATCGGACGTAACTATGAACTGCCATTCGTACAGTTTGTAGACGGACAGGGTAACCTGACAAAAGAGACACCATACGCAGGCGTTTTCGTAAAGAAAGCAGATCCTATGGTCCTCACAGATCTGGACAAAGAAGGCAAGCTCTTCGATGCTCCGAAATTCGAGCATGATTATCCACACTGCTGGAGATGTGACACACCACTGATCTACTATGCAAGAGAATCCTGGTTCATCAAGATGACAGCAGTTAAGGATGACCTGATCAGAAATAACAATACAATCAACTGGATCCCTGAGAGCATCGGTAAAGGACGTTTCGGCGACTGGCTTGAAAACGTTCAGGACTGGGGTATCAGCCGTAACCGTTACTGGGGAACACCACTGAACATCTGGCAGTGTGAATGCGGACATATGCATTCCATCGGAAGCCGTCAGGAGTTATTCGAGATGAGCGGTGATGAGAGAGCCAAGACAGTAGAGCTTCACCGCCCATATATCGATGAGATCACACTGAAGTGTCCGGAGTGCGGTGGAGAAATGCATCGTGTACCGGAGGTTATTGACTGCTGGTTCGACTCAGGAGCAATGCCTTTCGCACAGCATCATTATCCATTTGAAAACAAAGAATTATTTGAGCAGCAGTTCCCTGCAAACTTTATCTCCGAGGCAGTAGACCAGACCCGTGGATGGTTCTACTCACTCCTTGCAGAATCCACACTGCTCTTCAACAAAGCACCATACAAGAACGTAATCGTTCTGGGACATGTTCAGGATGAGAACGGACAGAAGATGAGTAAGTCCAAAGGAAATGCAGTTGATCCATTCGATGCACTGAACAAATACGGCGCAGATGCCATCAGATGGTACTTCTACATCAACAGTGCTCCATGGCTTCCGAACCGTTTCCATGGCAAGGCAGTTGTGGAAGGACAGCGTAAATTCATGAGCACACTGTGGAATACTTACGCATTCTTCGTATTATATGCAGACATCGACAACTTCGACCCGACCAAATATGAACTGAACTATGATCAGCTTCCTGTTATGGACAAATGGCTCCTCAGCAGATTAAATACAACTGTTCAGGCAGTTGACAATGACCTGGCTAACTACAAGATCCCGGAAGCAGCAAGAGCACTTCAGGAATTCGTAGATGAGATGAGTAACTGGTATGTAAGAAGAAGCCGCGAACGTTTCTGGGCAAAGGGAATGGAGCAGGATAAGATCAATGCTTACATGACTCTGTACCATGCACTGGTAACCATTGCCAAGACAGCAGCTCCGATGATCCCGTTCATGACAGAAGACATCTATCAGAATCTGGTAAGAAGCGTGGACAAAGATGCTCCTGAGAGTATCCATCTCTGCGACTTCCCAACTGTAAACGAAGCATGGATCGACAAAGATCTGGAAGCAGACATGAAAGAGCTTCTGGAGATCGTAGTTCTGGGACGTGCCTGCAGAAATACAGCAAACATCAAGAACCGTCAGCCGATCGGAACCATGTATGTAAAAGCTGAGAAGAAAATGAGTGAATTCTACACTGACATTATCGCAGATGAACTGAATGTCAAAGAAGTGAAATTCGCAGATGATGTAGAATCTTTTATCTCCTACAGCTTCAAACCACAGCTTCGTACAGTAGGACCGAAATACGGTAAACTCCTTGGAGGAATCAGACAGGCTCTCACAGACATCAATGGAACAGCAGCAATGAACGAACTGAGAACCAACGGTGTCCTGAAACTGGATATCAACGGAAACGATGTAGAGCTTACAGAAGAAGACCTTCTTATTGAAACAGCACAGACAGAAGGCTATGTATCCGAATCTGACGGTGAAACATCCGTAGTCCTGGATACAAACCTGACACCTGAACTGATCGAAGAAGGATATGTACGTGAGATCATCAGCAAGATCCAGACCATGCGTAAGGAAGCCGGCTTCGAAGTTATGGACAAGATCGTAGTATACGCTCACGGAAACGACAAGATCCAGGATGTCATGAAAGCACACGAAGATGAGATCAAGTCAGAAGTACTTGCAGACGAAATGGTACTTGGCGAGACCGATGGTTATGTGAAAGAGTGGAACATCAACAAAGAAGCAGTAACTATGGGTGTTAAGAAACTGTAATTGACAACATTCGGTCAATTACTGACAAGGTACTGATAAGTTACAGGTATTTCACAGGAAATATACTACTTTCGCAATGCACGATAACAAAAAAATGTTATAAAATTCGGCAATTATACACATGACAGACTGTCGAAAAAAGAGTATCATTATCTTTGACAGTCTGATTTCAGAGAGGAAATTGGAGGCAGAGATTCTTTGCCCCCAATTTCTCTGATATGAGAAAACAGAAGAGTTGACGGAATGAAGAGGTTCACCAGCAATATCCGCAAGGTGTATTGCTGAGAATAAAGTGAACAGTGAAACCATTACGGGAGGTATGAAATGACAAACGAAATGTTCAAGAAAGAGGCATTCAAGAAAAGCGTAAAAGACAACGTAAAATTCCTCTATCGAAAAACAATTGAAGAAGCTACACAGGAGCAGATTTTCCAGGCAGTAAGCTACACAGTTAAGGATGTTATCATTGATAACTGGCTTGCAACACAGAAAGCTTACGACGAACAGGATCCGAAGATCGTATACTATATGTCCATGGAATTCCTGATGGGACGTGCTCTCGGAAACAACCTGATCAACCTTTGCGCTTACGGTGAAGTAAAAGAAGCTCTCGAAGAGCTGGGATTTGACCTTAACTGTATCGAAGACCAGGAGCCGGATCCGGCACTTGGAAACGGTGGTCTGGGAAGACTGGCTGCATGCTTCCTTGATTCTCTCGCAACTTTAAATTACGCAGCATATGGCTGCGGAATCCGTTACCACTACGGAATGTTCAAACAGAAAATCCAGAACGGTTATCAGATCGAGGTACCGGATAACTGGTTAAAGAACGGCTATCCATTCGAACTGCGTCGTCCGGAATATGCCAAAGAAGTACACTTCGGCGGATATGTAAGAGTAGAGTACGATCCTAAAAAGGGCGGAAACAAATTTATCCATGAAGGATATCAGGCAGTAAAAGCCATTCCTTATGATATGCCGATCACAGGATATGACAATGATGTAGTAAACACACTTCGTATCTGGGATGCAGAGCCGATCGTAGACTTCGAGCTTGATTCCTTTGACAAGGGTGATTACAAGAAAGCAGTAGAGCAGGAGAACCTTGCCCGCAATATCGTAGAAGTCCTTTACCCGAACGACAACCACTATGCAGGTAAAGAGCTGAGACTGAAACAGCAGTACTTCTTTGTATCTGCAAGCCTCCAGGCAGCAATTGCCAAATACAAAAAGAAACATGACGATATCCATAAATTATATGAAAAAGTAACCTTCCAGATGAACGATACTCATCCGACTGTAGCAGTAGCAGAGTTAATGCGTATCCTCATGGATGAAGAAGGACTTGGATGGGATGAAGCATGGGAAGTAACAAGAAAATCTGTTGCTTACACAAACCATACTATCATGTCCGAAGCACTTGAGAAATGGCCGATCGAGCTCTTCTCCAGACTGCTTCCGCGTGTATACCAGATCATCGAAGAGATCAACCGTCGTTTCATCCTTGAGATCCAGGCAAAATATCCGGGAAATTATGAGAAGATCAAAAAGATGGCTATCATCTATGACGGACAGGTTAAGATGGCTCACCTTGCAATCGCAGCAGGCTACTCTGTAAACGGTGTTGCACGCCTTCATACAGAGATCCTGAAGAATCAGGAATTAAAAGACTTCTATGAAATGATGCCTGAGAAATTCAACAACAAGACAAACGGTATCACTCAGAGACGTTTCCTGCTCCATGCAAATCCACTCCTTGCAGACTGGATCACAGAGCACATCGGACCGGACTGGATCACAGACCTTCCGCAGTTAAAGAAACTTGCAGTTTACGCAGATGATGAAAAGGCACTCCAGGAATTCATGAACATTAAGTTCAAGAACAAAGAGCGTCTGGCTAAATACATCCTTGAGCACAATGGCGTAGAAGTAGACCCGCACTCCATCTTCGATGTACAGGTTAAGAGACTTCACGAGTACAAACGTCAGCTCCTGAACATCCTGCATGTTATCTATCTGTACAACCAGATCAAGATGCATCCGGAAATGGAATTCTATCCAAGAACATTCATCTTCGGTGCAAAAGCATCCGCAGGTTACGCAACAGCCAAGAAGATCATCAAACTCATCAACTCCGTAGCAGATGTAGTAAACAACGACGCTTCCATCAACGGCAAGATCAAAGTTGTATTCATCGAAAACTACAGAGTATCCAACGCTGAGTGGATCTTTGCAGCAGCAGACGTTTCCGAGCAGATTTCCACAGCAAGTAAAGAAGCATCCGGTACAGGTAACATGAAGTTCATGCTCAACGGTGCTCCTACACTTGGAACAATGGACGGTGCTAACGTAGAGATCGTAGAAGAAGTTGGCGCAGAAAACGCATTCATCTTCGGTTTAAGCTCCGACGAAGTAATCAACTACGAAAACAACGGCGGATACGATCCAAACGTAATCTACAATACAGATGAAGAAATCCGTCAGGTACTGATGCAGCTCATCAACGGAACCTTCTCCAATGATACAGAACTCTTCCGTGACCTGTACGATTCACTTCTCAACACAAAGAACACAGACAGAGCAGACCGCTACTTCATCCTCGCAGACTTCCGTTCCTATGCAGATGCACAGAAACGCGTAGAAGCAGCATACAGAGACGAAAAAGGCTGGGCTAAGAAAGCGCTCCTCAACACAGCATGCAGCGGCAAGTTCACATCCGACAGAACTATCCAGGAATATGTAGATGATATCTGGCATCTGGATAAGGTTATTGTCAGAAAGAAATAATATGTTTGCTTTAACACCTTAAAGCAGATGGTAGAGAAACAGCAGAGAATGATAAAAAAGTTCTCTGCTGTTTTTGTGATGCTGGAAACAGGAAGATATTTTTGATAAAATAAGAAAAGATAATCAGTTTTGACAGAATGGAGGAATACAAGATGCTGAAAATATTTTTTGGGGACAATCCGGGAGACAATTATATTTTTAATCCTGATGTGTTCTTCAATAACACATATGAAGATGAGTGGATCACATCAGAAACTTCCAGAAAAATGATCAAAGATATAGACGGATCAGAGGTAAAAGGTCCATGCATGATCGACAGTCCATTTCTCGGCCCGATTCCACCGGAACGCCTCTCAGGAGGAGTAAAAACTCTGATATTGATGCAAAATGATTCAGATCATATATTTAACGCATCTGCCTGCGGAAACAACTGTGCACAATGGATTTTAAAACTGGCAGAACAAAAAGACATCACAATTCGCCTGGGCTATATCATGGACTTTGGAAAACAGCCATTTGATATCTATATTGTAAACACAGGAAAAACGGTTCACTCCATGCTTGAACTGGATGACGAAATCATTGTAAACCGATTATTGAGAGGATGATAAAACATGACAGGAAAGTATGATATTGAGATATACAACAAACGAGTTCATTATCATCTTACAGTAAAGAGAAATATCACTGTCATTCAGGGAGATTCTGCAACAGGAAAAACAGAACTCCTTCGAATGATTTCTGATTATGAGAACAATGGCATATCATCAGGAATTACCCAAATATGTGAAAAACGATGTGTAGTAATAGAAAACGCTTCCTGGAAAGAAAGGCTTGCCACACTGCAGCAATGCATTATATTTATTGATGAAGGAGCACCATTTTTACGCAGTAAAGAATTTACCAGAATGGTAAAAGGCAACGACAATTACTTCGTTTTGGTCACAAGGGACAGCCTGGAACATTTACCATATAGTATCGAAGAAATTTACGGCATGAGACAAGAGCGAGACAGTCAGAAATATCAAAACGCCAAAAGAATATATAATGAAACTTATCAGTTATATAATTTGCAGGCAAAAGAGGATATCCAACCAGATCTGGTAATAACAGAAGACTCTAATTCAGGATACGAATTCTATCATAAATTATTCGGAGAAACATGTTGCTCAGCAGAAGGAAAAAGCAACATACTTCCATATCTGCAGAAAAGTCAGGAAAAAGAAATCCTTGCAATTGTAGACGGAGCCGCATTCGGTCCGGAAATGCAGCATGTAATGCAATATATGAGAGATACCAGAAATAAAATCGTATTATACGCACCAGAATCATTTGAGTATTTGTTGTTAAGAGCAAATATTATAGATAAAACTTCTGAAGTAACAGAAAAGACTTATGAACTGGCAGACAGCAGACAATATTTCAGTTGGGAAGAATTTTACACTGCTTATTTGATAGAACAAACAAGAAACACAATATATGAATATAGTAAGAAAAAGCTCAAAGATACATATCTGACCTCGGGAAACTTCCGAAAGATTGTAAGCCAGCTTCCAGAGCAGATCAGGATTAACTGTTAGAATCGGTAAAAAAGAGAACACTACATCATCTTGTGATAAACAAGAAAAACTCACCACATTTGTAACAAGTTATAGATTTTAAACCTGAAAAATCAAGAAAAATAAATGCTTTTGAAGTGTATGAAATTTAAAAAAATCGTAAAATTCTTGAGCATTACCCTTGACAAAAAGTGGTGAAAGCACTATTATTAACCATAACAGACAGATTATGTCTAGGAATCTTTACCCAAAAAGAAATAGTTATATTAAGGAAAGGGGAACTATAATCATGACAAAGATTAAGAATACGAAGAAAGGCATGGCTAAGAAAACCTTAAGTATGTCTCTCGTCGTTGCAATGCTGGCAACCTCTAACGTGCCGGTATGGGCTGCTGAATTTAGTGACGGAACAGATGCAGCATTTACATCTGAAGCAGATGCTCCGGTTGTTGAAGGCAATACAGCAGATGCTCCAGAGGCACAGTCTACAGGTGATGTTTGGACTGTAAAATTAGACAAAGAACTTCCAACCTCTGTTGCATGGGAAAATTCAGATAGTGTAACAGGTAATATTAAACAGACTGGTGTAGAAAATACATCTGTAACAAGTCTGAAATATACATGGAAAAATATAGCTACAGGTTTAGCAACAGATGCTGGAAACGCCGTTAAAGTAGACGCAAATGGAAAATTTACAATTGCTCTGCCATCAGCTAAAGATTGTGTAGGAAATTCTTATACATTATTTATGTGGGATAACAATGGAGACTGGACATATACTTCTTCTGCAGTTGCTGTAGTTGCCAAAAACATCAAAGATGCCGGAGCAACTGTTACACTTAAAACAGGTGCTAAAACAGAATATACCGGAAAAGAAGTAAAAGCTGATGTAAATGTAAAAATGCCGGCAGACTTTGAAACTACTGGAAAATACAGTGTTGACTATACAGGAACTCCAGACTTGGTTAACAAAGGTTCTAAAGTCACAGTAACTGTTACAGTAACTAATTCAAAATTATATACTGGAACTGTTACAACAGAGTACACAATCGGACAGAAGACAGCAACAGCTGGAGACTTTAAATTAAGCTATATCAATAATTCTTTTGAATATACAGGTTCCGATGTTGCACCGAAAGCCGCTGATATCCGTGTTCAGGACATTAATGGAAAAACAATTGACGGTGCTGTAAAAACAGTAACTCCGATTACCGCTTCTAAAGAAGTGGGTTCATATGAAGCAAATGCTGAAATTGATATGAGCAAATTCGAGAATTACAGTGGAATATTAACAACTAAGGTTGAAGGAAAATATAATGTTGTTGCCCGTGATCTCAGCAAATGCACCGTAACGGTTAATGCTAAACCTGCATCCACAAATAACAAAGCTGTTACTTTAACAGCAAGCGATTTAACAATCAAAGATACCAAGGGGAATATTTTGCCTTTAACAGATAATGATGTTACAGTTACCGTTCCTGCAAATGCAATTGCATCTGGAACATATACAGTAACAATCGGACCTAAATCCGGAACTAAGAATGTAACAGGTTCTACAACTGCGACTCTTACATTATATGCATCTGATATTTCAGACGCAATTGAACTGGATGCTACAGCAAAGACTGAATTAGCTAAAGCTGCTTATTATACAGGTTCTCAGATTACTAAAGATACAACTAAATTTAACGGACATATTTACAAAAAAGGAACAACTCAGTACCTTGACCAGAATCAGTATACCGTAGAATTTGGTACAAACGTAAATGCCGGAACAAACGCAGGTATTGTTCGTATTGTTGGTAAAAACACATATGCCGGATCTGTTAAAGAGTATACATTTGACATTACACCTGCAACAATCAAGAAGAAAGAAGCGACAGATGTAGAATACAAAGAGGGTGCAACATATAAAGACTACGCTCCAACTGTAACTATTACAGCAGAAAACGGAGATAAAAAGACCTGGACATTAAAAGAAGGTACAGACTATACCGTTACTTATGCTATTAAGAAAGATGCTTCCGGAAAAGCAGAAAATAAGTTAGGCAATACTGTTGTTTCAACAATTAAGTACAGCAAAGATGCCCAGAATAACTATGGTGTTGGTGAAACGGATACTGTTGAAAGCACTATTGTAGGTAAAACTTTAACATCTGCTAACATTAAGATGGATAAAACATCTTATGATTACACAGGAAAAGCAATTGTACCTGAATACAAAGTATATGACGGTGACAAACTTCTTAAAGAGGGAACTGATTACGAAGTAAAGAACACAATTGGTGGCAAAGAGGTTGGAGAAGCAACATTAGTAATCGTTGGTAAAGGAAATTACAATAATAAAGTTGAGGCTACTACTAAATTCAATGTTGTCCCTGTAAGTGCTGATAAGGTAACTGTTACATATAAAAATGCTGAATATACAGGTGAGTCTATCCAGCCTAAGTTAAATGATATTGATGTTAAATTAGGTGATGTTGATGTTAAATCTCAGTTCCAGATTACAGGATACGGTGAAAATATCAACGCTGGTAAAGAGGCAGGAAGTCTTGTATTAACACCTGTAAAAGATAACAAGAACTTTACATCCGGAACAACAAAAAATGCAACATTTGATATTGCGCAGGCAAAATTAAATGGTACTATTAGAGTTTACAATGCAAATGGTATTGAATTAACTGGTACTCAGAAGTTCACATACGATGGAAAAGAGAAAACATTTGCTAAAGTTGTATTTACGCCAAATGTTGTTGGAAATAAGAAAGTAACAAGTGATGATTATGAGATCCAGTATGTAAACAATACAACTGGTGCAGGTGGAGCAAAAGTTATCGTTATAGCTAAGGGAAATTATAAAGCTGATGGTACTGAGAAAGATCTTTCAACCGGTAAAGAAGTTGAGGTAAAAAATGTTGCCGCTGTTAAAGACTTTACAATTGAATCCAAACTGTACTTCACAGAAAAAGAAGTTACTGTAACAGATGCAGAATATGCAGGACCAAACATGGTTGCTGAACCTACTATTGTAGTTCGTGATGGTGATAAGGTATTAGTTAAAGATAAAGATTATACTGTAGTACTGAGTCAGGTAAAAGCTGGTACTGCTCCAGGTGCAACAAATTATGCATGGACTGTAAAAGGAAAAGGTGTTTATGCAGGCAGTAAAGATGTAACCGGAGCATGGAAGATCGTTAAGAAAAATGTAGCAAATCTTGACATCAAAGTTGATCTTGATGCTAAGGGTGAAGCTGTTCTTACTGTAATGAATGGTAACCTTAAAGTTGATAACAAAGATTTTACAGTTAAATTAAGTGATGACAAGAAGACAGCAACTGTAGCAGCAACAGCTGGAAACCAATACTATGTTGGTTCAAAAGATGTTACCGTAGGTGGTGAAGTTGTTAAAGTTGGAACTCCAATCATCAGCAATGTAAAAGTCGCTGGCAACAAAGCAACTGTAATCCTTTCCGGAGAAGCTGATGGTGCTGTTGGTTACGACTATGTAATCTCTACAGACCGTGACTGCATCAAAAACAAGAACTACGATTCCATCAGCAAGAATCAGGTACAGACTTCTACTACATTTAAATATGTACAGCAGGGAACATACTACGCATACTGCCACGCTTGGAAACGTGATGAGAACGGTAAGAAAGTATTTGGCGAATGGTCTAATGCCTATCCATTCTCTGTAACATCAATCACACCAGATGCACCAGTTATCACAAACGTAACAGTAAGCGGATCTACTATTAAAGTAACATACAAAGCAGCTGCAAATGCAACTGGTTACGATGTAGTACTGGGAACTGGCTCCAAGAAAGAAAACGGTGAGACACGTCCATACCAGTATGGCAATCACAAGAAACTGAACCTCAAAGAAGGTACAGTAACAGCAACATTCAAGAACGTACCAAAGGGAACATGGGTAGTTGGAATGCATGCATTCAACAGAACATCCGAAGACGGAAAGAAAGTCTTCAGCCCATGGTCAAACCTGAAAAAAGCTACTGTTAAATAATCCATTTGGGTAATTAATACAGATTCCTAAAAAGAAAGCTCCGGTCATTGCGACCGGAGTCTTTCTTTTTAGGAACTTTTTCCCACATCCCCAGATAATCTTATGATATAATCAACATACAGAACCATCACTTAAAATATCTCTATATGAAAGGAAATCATGTATGAAGAAAAGAAAATCATGTTTTATCTGGCTCTTGTGTATTCTTCTCCTGGTCACAGCTTTACCTGCTGTAGATTTTACAGATGTCCAGGCAGTATCTGTCAGCAGTACTTTCACCGGATGGAAAACCTACGGTGGAAAAAAATACTATTATAAGAATGGCAAAAAGCTGACAGACCTGCACAAAATCGGAAAGTATTATTACTGTTTTGCTGCAGACGGTACTATGCTTACAGGGTGGCATCGTATTCATAACCGTTTCAGGTATTTTGGCAAACAGACCGGAAGAATGCGTATCAATCAGACTGTAAATGGACGAAAGATTAACAGTAAGGGGGTCTGGACTCCTGTTGTTGTACTGGATCCGGGACATTCTGCTGTCGTTGCCAGCGGTTATGAGCCTCTTGGTCCTGGTTCCGGTCAATTAAAGGAGAAAGATACTTCCGGAACTCAGGGTGTTGCTACAGGTGTGGAGGAATATAAACTTAACCTGAGTATCGGTCTCCAGTTAAGAACTCTTCTTCAGAAAAGAGGGTTTAAGGTAATAATGACCCGAACCAACAGTAAAGTAGCTCTCAGTTGTATTGACCGCGCAAAAGTGGCAAATAAGGCAAATGCAGATGCGTATATCCGTATCCATGCCAATGGAAGTGATAATTCTTCTATCAGTGGAGCACTGACTATCTGTACAACCAGAAACAGTCCTTATATTTCATCTATGTACAGAAAAAACAAAGCTCTCTCTGAGACTGTACTCAATGCATATGTGGCAGCTACAGGATGCAGAAAAGAATACGTCTGGGAAACGGACTCTATGACCGGAAATAACTGGAGTAAAGTTCCGACAACGATTATCGAAATGGGATATATGAGCAATCCCTCCGAAGACCGTCGCATGCAGCAGAGTTCTTATCAGAAAAAAATGGTACGGGGAATTGCAAATGGAATTGAGAATTACCTAATCAAATAGCCTTGCTTTTATGTCGCAGACAGTTTATACTGGACTGAATGGGTATAAAAAATAATTTGGAGGATTTTTCAAATGAAAATTGCAGTAACATACGATAATGGAGAGATTTTTCAGCATTTTGGAAAAACAGAGTCTTTTAAAGTTTATGAAGTGGAAGACAACAAAGTAGTTTCCAGTGAAGTGATCGGTTCTAACGGTACAGGACATGGCGCACTTGCAGGTCTGCTTGCTGAGCAGGGTGTAAATGTTCTGATCTGCGGTGGCATCGGCGGTGGTGCTCAGACAGCTCTCACAGAGGCAGGAATCGAATTATGCGCCGGAGCCCAGGGAAATACCGACCAGGCAGTTGAAAATTATTTAAAAGGCGAATTAGTATCTTCCGGAGCTAACTGCGACCATCACCATCATGAAGAAGGTCATTCCTGTGGCAGTCATGAGGAGGGACACTCCTGTGGAGACAGCTGCGGTGGTGGATGCGGTGGATGTGGCGGATCACAGCCTCCGCTTACAGGACGCAATGTAGGAAAAACCTGCCGCACACATTACAGAGGAACTTTCAATGACGGAACACAGTTTGATTCTTCTTACGACCGTGGCGAACCGCTGGAATTCATCTGCGGTGCAGGCCAGATGATCAGAGGGTTTGATGCTGCTGTAGCTGACATGGAAGTTGGTCAGATCATTGATGTTCACCTTATGCCTGAAGAAGCATACGGTATGGCAGATCCAAACGCTATCTTCACTATGGAAATCGCGCAGCTTCCAGGTTCCGAAGACCTGACAGTTGGCCAGCAGGTATACCTGTCAAACCAGTTCGGTCAGCCATTCCCTGTTAAAGTAACAGCTAAAGATGAGAAAAATATCACATTTGATGCAAACCACGAAATGGCTGGAAAAGAACTTAACTTCAAGATTGAATTAGTAGAAGTGAAATAAGACAAATACTCAGGGCATCCTCCCGGCAAAGATTTTGCCGATGAGACTGCCCTGTTTTATACTTTATTTACCAAAGTGATAGTGCTTTTTGTAGTTTTATAATTTACGAGTAAAGATTTATCGTTTTTGTGGGCTTACTGTATATTCGCTTACCGTTTACTGTCTTAAAAGCTTTTACATAATAGTTATAAACCCAGTACATGCCTGTCTGGGAATCATAAGCCTTTGTGTCTTTCCAGGTTAAGACAGAGGACTTCACTGTTTTGACTGCAGAACCATTGCGGTAAATCACATATCCGGAAGCACCGGCTACTTTTGTCCAGGAAACCTCTGTACCACCGTTACTCATTTTACATGAAACCTTAGATGGAGCCGGGACAGCAGCTTTTCTTGATTTCACCGCTGAAAATTTAGAATATTTGTTTTTTCCACTTGCGTTGGTTCCATAAGCACGGACTTTAAATGAATAGGTTACTCCCGGTACTACAGCTGCATCGAAACTGAGGGATCCTGTTTTCAGAGTTTTTATCCGCTTATAAGAAGACTGTGAATCTGTTTTGCAGTAAATCTGGTATCCTTTGGCACCCGGAACCTTTTTCCAGGTTAAATGTATTTGATCTGCAGATTTCTGGGAAAGTTTCAGCACAGGTTTTGTCAGTGGTGTGTTGTTCTCAGATACCTTTACCGTCACCTGACACTGAGCCTGAAAATCTCCGGCAGAAGCAGTGATTACTGCCTGACCATAACCGTTCCCCTGAATGGTTCCATCCTCTGAGACAGACGCAACCCCAGGATTACTGCTTGTCCAGACCACATCTTTTACATCATCAGAGTTAGATGGTGTAAAGGAAGGCGTGAGTTTTTGTGTATTGCCTTCGTCAATTGTCAGATTTGTCTGGTTCAGAGCAATTCCATTAAGTGGAGTTGTCACTACGGGGATTTCATACAGGTATGTGCGGGAACTGTCATAGTTGCCGTTATCATAATTTCCGGATACCCATACAATATTACGTCCCCATAAGATTGGCTGGGAATCCGTCTGGATCGTTACATTCTTGTATAATTTGGATAATATTACGTTTCCGGACATATCCATAAGGAGATAATGCAGAATGCTCTGGTCGGAGGTTTCCTCTGAGAAAAGGACTGCGTACTGATTATTTCCTGCCGGGATGAGTTTTGGTTCTGTCAGAGTTATTTCTGCTCCTGATGGTGAATACTGAGTGAGCCAGATAAATCTGGAAGCCATACTGTTCTTATCTGTGATTATCATAAAGATATTTTTGTTAAGATTCTCATATCCGGTCTGTCCATTCACAGCAAAACCATGGGGAACAGACTTGCCTACTGTGATCAGATTATTTCCTGCCAGAGAAAATCCGGTTACCTCGCATCCGGTATAATTATCACCTGTAGCTCCCATAAAAGGAAAGATATTTACCGCACGATCCTGAGCGATATATTCGCCGGAATATGCGGAGAAGGAGGACAGGATCAGACCTCTGTAATAAGCATCCCCATGATCCAGAAAATACACATGAGAGCCGTCATTTACAACAAACTGATTAAAGGAATGGCTGCAATAAGGCATATCTGAATTAATAAGCGTCATATCCTGAGTGTTGATGACAAAAGTGATATCACTCTGATGGTGTATTCCTTCCATTCCATACATTTCCCGTCCTGTATGGACGATCAGGGTAGAACCGATCTGGGTCATGCGCAGGGAAGCAGCATCAAAAGGAATGTAGATTCCTTCAAACATATTTGTATATCCGCCACCAATGTCTGTAGCACCAAGCAGTTTCCAGGCACGGCTGTATTTGAGAATCCGGACAGCCGTTATGCTGTTGTCTTCGTTCAGATTCTTCTGCCCTACTGCAACATAAAAATTCCCGTCTGGTGCAGCATAGAATCCTCCCCACAATGGAAGCGGAAGCTTTACTGTTGTTACATTGGTAACATTAAGATCGGAATTGCAGACAGCATCGTATAAAGTCTGATCTTTCCAGGCAACAATGTGAAGATTTCCTGTCTCATCTGTATAGTAAGAAGTATATTCAGGATTTGCCCAGTTCCAGCTGTAAGATCCGCTGTTGATTCCCATACCCTGAAGCTGGGAAAGAGCCTTTCTTCGGCCAAAGGAAGATTTTGAGGAATATGTGGAATTACCAGCTTTTATTCCCTGACCTGCATTTGCAACCAACGTGTCCCCCTCCTGGACAGAAGGCATTTCCTTTTCATCCGAAAAGAAATCATCATCTGTCTGTTCCGAAGTAAACTCATCTTCAGTGTCATTGAACTCTCCATTGTTATCAAGCTCCTCAGGAACAGAAATTACATCTTCGTTTGCCGCATTATCCGGGTCAGTAAAAATATCTGTACCATATGCAGGAGCAACATTCATTAGAGCCATAGAAGAAGCCAGTAATAAAGCTAACAATTTCTTTTTCATCTTTCAAATCCTCCTTGGAAATAATGGTGGTTTTGTGTTGGAGTTGCATTGTACCAATCAGTGGTCTGGTACATCGAAAGAAATATTCTTATATAATCAATATAGCATACAACTTCTGCAACGTCTATGACAGATTATGTTGATTTAATGTGTGAAATTGCCAGCCAAAAACTGCTCAGCGGATATAACGAAAGATTAGTGTCTTACCTCGGGAGACCCTACTCATCCTGCTATTATCCAATCCTGTTACTGGATAATCATGCAGCCTAAGGGGGGGATTTTCTCCCCTACCCAGTTACATATATCAGTTCATTATAAAATGCTTAAATTTTTGTCTTGACAACTGAACCACTATAGCTGTCAACTATATAAAAAAATACTGGTAAACAAAAAAACATCAGCAGGAGTTTTTGATCCATCTGGTCAGGGGCTCTTTATTTATATTGGGATAAAATATAATATACTACTATATCTAATATACTTGTTTTACCACTTCCATTTTTGTCGGTAAAAATCAAACGCTTTGTGTCGAAATCTTTATACTGACATAGATGTTAGAACAATGTTATAATAAAATCAGCTGAAAAGTGAATTTAAGGAGGGTATAAAATGAAAAGTCATGTTAATATTATGGACTCTGATATAGCATATGAGAATGTAATTGTTTATCATGGTTCTGATCATATTTTAAAAGAATCAATTTATCAGGGTGGAAAAACAGATAATGATTATGGAAATGGATTTTATACCACTGAATATAAAGACCGTGCAAAAAGTTGGGCTGTTTTAAATGGTGATCCGGAATACTCTTTTGTTAACCGGTATATTTTGAATACTTCTGGTCTGAAAATAATGGATCTGAACGATTATGGTATCTTAGCCTGGATCGCAGAGGTCATTGCCAACAGGGGAACAAGCCTGGAGAGTGCTGAAATCACAGGTTCGCGGATTGTAGAAATGTACCGTATTTCTACAGCAGATTTTGATATTATCAAAGGCTATCGCGCAGATGACAGTTATACACAGGTCATAGAAGCTTTTTTGCTAAATCAGATCAATATTGAAGAAATAAAGAAACTTTTCTATAAAGGTTCTCTTGGTAATCAGATATTTTTGAAATCACAAAAAGCATTTAAACAGATTGAATGGAAAGATGCATGGCAGGTATACAAAGACGAATCAGATGTAACAGCTGATTTTCACGCCCGCAGAGAAGTAAATCAATTTCTTTCTGCAAGAAACCGTGCAATTTTGCTGGAAGGATTCGAAGTTCCGGGAATTACGGTGAGAACTGCTATGGGGAAATTTTTACTCTATCATCAGGAGGGCGATTTTTATGAATAATCCGGCATATGATTCAGGTTACCTGAACAGTGCAAAACTATCTGGAAGATATTTATTTAAATTGATAGCTCGAAACTGTTCTGACTGTTTTGGTATAATCTATAAATATATGAAAAGTGATTATCGTAGATATATGGATATGGGGAATCCCCTGTATTTATGTAAAACTCCGAAACAGATTATGGGAAATATGGGAATTACTGTAAATTTAAATGCAGAAATAAGTAATACTTATGATGAATTTATTCTGGAATGGATGTCTGACTGTTATATTACTCTGCAATGGAAGTACCGGCTCTGGTCTTCTGAAATAATTGACATTGTAAAACCGGAAAAATTATATAAGCAGTATTATCCACTGCACGAAACATCTCTTACCAATGCGGTTACAAAAATATATGAGATTTATCATTTGAAAGACTTATATATGCATCATAGTGAACTACTCGGCAACTGAGTTACCAGAGCATCTGGATTGCTGTTTTTAATCCATCAAAATCCATATAATTTGTCTGGCATAAATCCCTGACTTCTTTTTCCGTAAAGCCAATATATTCTGCCAGAAGCCCCGGTTCCAGCATTGAAAATTCACGAAAGTCTGTCAATGCAGACTGTGTTCCATATTTTTTTATTGGCAGGCTTCCTGTCATATAAGAACCTGCCAGGAACTGAGATATCTGTATCCCTTTAAACAGTGCACGAAGTAACCGGATATACGATTTCTGCAATGCCTCATCTGCAGAAGCTTCGCGGAACAGAGAATGTAAATGGGAAAAACATATATAGTGATAAGAGCGTAGCCAGAAAGATAACCTTAAAATCTCCTACTGTAAAAGGTGATTATAGTTACGGCAGTGTGTATGGTCCATATCTGGATACTGCCCATCTGGCGCAGGTAAGAAGTGTTGTACAGAGCTTTAAACTGAATTATATCCGAAAAGGAATGTCAGATTATGATAAAGTCCTGACTGCTTTTAATTATCTCCGCAGCAATTGTAGATATGCATACAGGGGATGGCAGTATAATTATGCAAATACAGCCTGGGGTGCACTGGTATATGGAGAGGCACAGTGTTCCGGATATGCAAGAGCCATGAAAGCACTCTGTGATGCGAGCGGGGTAGACTGCCGTTACGTCCATGCAAATGCCAAAGCCAGTAACCCGAGCCACCAGTGGAATCAGGTAAAGGTTGGTGGTAAATGGTACATCCTGGATGCTCAGTCAAACGGCTTTCTTCTCGGAACAAATACCTGGATAAAACAGGCCGGGATGTCCTGGGATACAAAAGGACTGCCAACCTGTAGTAAAACAGATTATAAGAGATAAAGACTTTCTTTTCGTCTTCGGATGTTATGTTGAATGCATGCATTCCAACTATTATGTTCCTTTTGATACATTCTTGAATGTTACTGTAACCTCTTTGAGGTTAAGCTGAAACGGATCTCATAATATACTGTCTGTTCCCTGATTGCATTTGCCTCGGAATTAAGGCTGTCCTATCCGTTCGTTTCTATCCAGTGTCCCGGTATGGTTGGGCTGATCCTGATGCACTGCTCGGCTGGAAATTTCGATGTTTCCCTCAAGCAGTTTTAACAAATAAACTTAACGTTGTATTAGGAACATTCTTTTATACAGGATTTGAGAATCCATGCAGCAACTGCCTAACTGCCTTATAAGTTAATAGTTTCTTGGCACATATTTTGTATATATATTTTATCAGAGCTGCTATTTGTTTACCAGAGAAACTTTTCGACAATCATAGAATAAATTTTAACAAAAAAACCCTATCGTAATGATGATAGGAGTCCTATTTGGGAATTTTTGTTCTTCTTCTTGCTTTATAAAAATTTCTGTATCATTTTATGTAAAGATTACTTTCTTCCCGGATTTTTTCGATGATCTGACCTGGGTAGCTATCTGATATAATAATCATAGTTTCAAAACCATGATCCCAGAGTATACGTCTTATCAGGAGGATGCTCTGGGATCCCTTTCTTTACTGTATTAATGACAGTATACAGGGTAACTCAGAGACAGGCAACAAAGTCTTTGTATTGCCACCTAAAGTTGCCATCAACAGCCTGGACCCTGCCAAAGACTTCCCCACTATAAGATTTCTTTGAGCAGACCACTTAACTTCATAAGCAGTACCATTATAAACCATGTCTGACGCAAGTTCGATAAAAGTGCACCATTTTTCTCAATTTATTACTTATCATATCCGTTCTGGATAATATTTACTTTTCAAAATTTATCCAACTGATGAATTTTAGTTGATAAGATCAAGATTCCGAGAACCTATTATTAACTATCAACTTCTTCAATAAATAATTGTTTTATATCCCCCATTAAAGCAGGCTCTGAAATAGATAATGGAGAAACATCATTGTATGTTTTAAATACCTCACATTTTGTATCATCGCCATAATTTAAACAATTTCCCTTCAATGCCTTTCCAAATCCAGAAAAGATATAATATACTTCCGTTTCATCTGAATCTTGTTCTAATAACCCATATTGATATAACGATGATACCATTGCACTATTCTTTTGCTTCTGGTTAATTCCTATTTTTCTTATATATTCTAATTCAAACGGAGTACACTGATTTATAATCTGCGCTAATTTAAAATACAACGAAATTTCTATTTCTTGCAGTAGCAAACATCGAGTTAATATCGCAAAGCAATCTACCTTCATATCATCCTCTAGTTTGTCAATCAAATATATCTGTTTTTTTACAAATTCAGCATATTTTTCATTATCATTGTTGAATTGAGAAGCCATTTTTACTTGTTCTTCATAGTCTTTATATGTTCCTTGTAAAAATCTTTTTATTTTATTCCAAAATATAACAGTCGGCATATGAAAGACTATTTGTTTTACATCTTTACCTGCTAACGTTCCAGATACCGGATCTTTACTTATAACAGCTTGTATTAAATTCCAAAATGCATTTCCAGCATATTTTCTTAGGTCATCATTTTTAACGATTAAAGCCAGTTCTTTAAGTTGTTCTTCAAGCATTCTTTTATCCTCTTTTCAGAAAAAGAAAAACTATTGCTGTATAAATACAGTCCTCCCCCTTTGAATATTGGTTGATTATTATATCCCCCTCATCTAGGGGAAGTACTGTATTTGACCCATTTAAGAGTCTAGCAATAGTTTTTCTTATTTATATATTTCTTTACCCAAAGGATTATTTAACAGTAGCCTTTTTCAGGTTTGACCATGGGCTGAAGACTTTCTTTCCGTCTTCGGATGTTCTGTTGAATGCATGCATTCCAACTACCCATGTTCCCTTTGGTACGTTCTTGAATGTTGCTGTTACTGTACCTTCTTTGAGGTTCAGTTTCTTGTGATTGCCATACTGGTATGGACGTGTCTCACCGTTTTCTTTCTTGGAGCCAGTTCCCAGTACTACATCGTAACCAGTTGCGTTTGCAGCTGCTTTGTATGTTACTTTGATAGTAGATCCGCTTACTTTAACGTTTGTGATAACAGGAGCGTCCGGTGTGATTGCGGATACAACGAATGGATATGCATTAGACCAGTCGCTGAATACTTTCTTACCGTTTGCGTCACGTTTCCAAGCGTGGCAGTATGCGTAGTAGGTTCCCTGCTGTACATATTTAAATGTAGTAGAGGTGCTAACCTGGTTCTTGTTTACAGAAGCATAGTCTTTGTTTTTGATGCAGTCGCGGTCTGTGGAGATTACATAGTCGTAACCTGCAGCACCTTCTGAATCACCGGAAAGGATTGCTGTTGCCTGATTGCCAACAACTTTAACGCTGCTGATCATTGGAGCAGCTGGTTTCTCATCTTCTGCTTTACCGTCTGCTTTAACAGTCTTAGAACCTGTGTAGTTCTTGGATGTGCTGTTAGCTGTTACTGTGTATGTTCCGTTTCCGTTGTTCTTGGATGTGTATTCTGTAGCTGCTACTGGAATATATCCATTCAGTACAGTTGCAACACCATCTTTAACAGTTACGGTACAATCTTTGATATCTTTCTTATCGATACCCCATACTAATTTATCGGAGCCAGCATCATCATTAGCCATGGAAATTACTTTAGAACCTTCATAGCCATTAATACCTTCAATATACACACCGTATACTTTGCCAGTAGTAACATCGGTAGGTGTAACCTTTGTCATTCCAGCAATAAGAACGTCTCTAGTATTTGCAGTAGATTTATTAATTAAAGTAAGTTTATAATCTTTTCCTTCAACTAAAGTAGTTCCACCGATCTGAACAGTTACTTCTGGTTTTACAGCAAGTCCAGCCGCATAAGTACCATTCTTAACAGTTACGTTTTTAGCAACAAATTTAACACTGTCAATAGAGAATGCTTTATATGCAACTACATTTTTGATGATAGTTCCATCTGCTGTTACAAGAGTTTTAGTACCGGCGAATCCTGTACCATCTTTTGCTACAGCATATACATAAGCAACATTCTTTTTACCAGTAACTTTTTTACCAGCAACATTATCTACATATTTAATTTCGAAATCACTTGCCTTTGCGGAAGTTTTTGAATCATCAGTTTTCTTAATATCATCTAAAAGAACTTTAGCAAATGTGTGTGCTGTTCCATCAAAATCAAAGTATTTTTTTGCATCAACAGTAACAGTTCCCTTATCATCTGTTACTTTGCCAGCCTCTGCTTTAGCATACCAATCGGTTGCTTCAAGTCCCTTATCATCATATGCTTTTAAGTCAGCTGTAACTTCTTCTTTTACGATATTAAATTCAGCTGTAACATTAGCTCCAGTGAAGTTCTTATTTCCATCAACTGGTTTCAGAACAACAGTACCTGTTCCGGAGATATTTTCGCCATAGCTTACTACTTCAAACTGATTAGTTACGTCATTACCATTTAATGTAACCTTAATGCTGCGAGGTCTAATCTGTTTTCCGGTATAGTTGCGTTCTGCCTTGTTAGTAAAGGATACTTTTACGTCAGCAGTATTGGCTGCAGTAATTGTAAATGTTCCAGTAGCTTTTCCTGAATAACCAGAATTAGTGCCTTTATGGTCAACACCTTTTACATTGATCTTACCAGTACCAACATTTACTGCGTCAGTGATACTTACTTCTTCATACTCAGCTAAATCATCAACAACATCACCTTTTTTGTAAAGAACAGTAGTACCATCAATTACATAATAACTAGGAGTGATCTTTCCACCTGTATATGTATATGTAGCTGGATTTGCAACTACCATGGAATCTGTCAGTGCTTTTGCCACAATCTCAGGCTGACTAGTTGCTACAATGTCAGCTTTCTTAGTTGTGTCTGAGGAATTATAGATATAATTTGTATTTGTAACAGTTACTGTTGCTTTAATCTTGTTTCCAAATGTATTATCAGCACTTGTGTTAGGACTAACTTGAACGAATTCATATTTTACAGTAAAGTCTTTCGGATCAAGTGTCTTTGCAGTTTTACCATCTTTATCTTTGGCTACAACTGTTACAGGTACTTTATAATCCTCTGCTTTATCATATCCCTTGTTATAAGAAATATTTTCAGGAACTTTGATATACTCGCCTTTAACCTCTAATGGAAGGATATTAAATGGAACATTCACTGTTTCACCGTTAAATCCTGAACCAACCAGCTTGATTGTTACACTTGCCTGAGATTTAATATCTGTATTACTTTCATTAACTGTACCAGCATTGTAAACAGATGCATTGATGTTGTTGTTATAGCCGACGATTTCCCACTGGCTATCCTGCAGTTTGACATCTTCTGTAGTGTTATCATTTTTTACATAATGAAGAGTAATCTGACCAAGATCTGCCTTGGATGGTTTTACCTCAGAACCAGTATAAGATGGTTTATAGGAAGTATTTCCATATGTTGCATTTTTTAATACATTTCCAACAACAGATACCTGTAATTTCTGGGATCCTGTACAAGTATCACCAGTATCTTTTGCAGAAACAGTTACTGTGTAATCGCCAACTTCTCCTAATGTAGCAACCTTAGTTCCCTTTGGGTTTGTTACAGAAATTTCATAATCTGTACCATTTGTCAGATCAAGTTCGCTTCCCTCTGTACCAGTAAAGGTTAAGAACTTCACTAACTGTGCAACAGTAGTATCCTTTGGAACATTTGCAAATTTCATTGTAATCTTTGTACCATCTGTAGAAAGATCACGTTTTTTGATTGTTACTTTTTCAGTTGTTGTAAATTTTCCATTAAATTTAACTGCACCAGCAGTTTCATCCTGTTTAAAGTTTTTCAGTTTGTCAGTATCGGCAGTAACTGATACTGTAGTTCCACTGTTATTTGGTTTAACAGTATTGGCAACTGTAGCTTCTTTAATTGCTGCGGACAGATCTGCGCCGCCTAATTTATGGTCACCATCTTTTTCACTTTTGGATTCTTTTAAAGTAATCTTATCAGTTGGAATCACAATATTTTTTCCTGTATACTGATACTCTAAACCAGTTGTTACATCAGCCTCGATATCTGTTTTGGCAAATGGTTTCTGGCCAATACTTACTTCTTTAGAAATACTTCCAGTGTAAGCTGACTCAGGTGTAGCTGTTGCTGTAACAGTTACCTTTTCATCTGCATTTTTTGCAGTTGTAGATGTCAGAACATATTCAGAATCCTTAAGATCACCAATTGCGCTAACTTTATTTGTTACCTTAATTGCTTGATTAGTAACATCAACACCCTGTTCAAAGCCTTTGTATGTAAGAGTTCCAGCTGCCCCTAAAGTAAGTGTAGCATTTTCATTTAATTTCTGTTTCTCAATAGTTACAGAAATATTTGTGCTGAAGTTGAAATTTGCAACTGTATTGTCATCAGCGGAATAAATCCATAATGTTAATGTTTTACCAGCAAGTGCTTTTGTTGCAGGTAACTCAATGGATACATTGCCTAGATTAGAAATCTGAGCAGGAGTACCCACTACAATACCATTTTCATCCTTCCAACTGTACTTTACAGTACCCAAGTCTGCATTGTCTTTAGCTACAATTGTACCTGTAACTGTTGCCTTAGCACCACTATCTGCCCATACAACAGATTTTTTATCAACTTTTAAGCTTGTAGTAATATCTCCGCTTTCTACAACAGATGCAGCTGATGCATCTTCAGTAGTATCTTCTACAACTGGAGTTTCTGTCTCATCGGCAACAAATGCATCTGCTTCAGTAGCTACAGCAGCATCTGTACCATCGCTGAACTCAGCAGCCCATACCGGCACATTAGAAGTAGCAAGCATTGCAACAACAAGTGACATACTTAATGTCTTTTTTGCCATGCCCTTCTTTGTGTTTTTAATCTTTGTCATGATTATAGTTCCCCTTTGGGTGGTGTATAGGTTGTGAGTTGATTAAAAAAATTACTCGGAGGTTAAAATTATATATGGATTGCATATAAAAAAAGAATTTATATCTGTGCTTTTTGAGCGTTTAATTGTATTTTCGATGGTTATATAGTATTTGCAGTCAAAATAAAAAAGAAATATAACGTTTTCCAAACTTTTAATATTTTTTATAATTCCTTTCATAGAAAGATTGTCAGGTATATGGTATATTTGTAGTAAACAATTAGTTGTATTACAAAGACAAATTTGATATAACTCAGGACAAGTCGGATGAGATTAGTTAGGATATTTTGAATATAAGAAAAGAAATCTGAGGAGGGGATAAAAGTGAAAAAGTATTTTAATGTTACTGGTCCCTGCAACAGGGAAAGGCATTACATGGTAGATATTTCCACCCGTTTGCAGGAAATAAAATCATTGATTGATAACGGCGATTATTTTGTGATAAACCGTGCACGCCAGTACGGAAAAACAACCATATTAAAAAATCTGAAAAATTTTCTTGAAGATGAATATCTTGTACTCTCTATCAGTTTTGAAGGATTTACCTATGATGTTTTTCAAAGTGAAAATATTTTTTGCCAGCGGGTCTTTAAACTTTTGTATACCTCCATGGTTTATGGAAATTCCGGAATAATTCCGAAAGCGCTTATAGACGAATGCAGATCTATGTTTCATACAGAAAGAGAATACATAGATTTATGGACTCTTTCGGATTTTATTTCGAGATTATGTATGCAGATAAATAAACCGACTGTGCTGATGATTGATGAGGTTGATCAGGCAAGCAATCAACAAATATTTCTGGCTTTTCTGGGAACACTTCGTGATCAGTATATCAATCGAAGCGAACGTCCTGTATTTCAGTCGGTGATACTGGCAGGCGTATATGATATCAAAAATTTAAAATTAAAAATCCGATCAGAACAGGAACATCAGTACAATAGTCCATGGAATATTGCTGCAAAATTTGATATAGATATGAGTTTTACACCAGAGGACATTCAGGGAATGTTAATAGAATATGCTAATGACAGAGAGATTGTTTTCGATTATAACCGCACATCTAAGTTAATTTATGACTATACTTGCGGATATCCGTTTCTTGTTTCTGCTATCTGTAAAATTATTGATGAACAGATTTTTTTACAACATCCTGAGTATGCCTGGAAAATGGAAGGAATCATGGAAGCAATTCATTTGTTGCTGAAACAGCCGAATACACTTTTTGATGATATGATAAAACATTTAGCTGAATATCCTGAATTAGAAAATATTCTACAAAACATTCTTTTTGAAGGACAGGACTATCCATTTAATGCTTATGCAAAAGCTGTCAATATTGGTATTATGTTTGGGTTCCTAAAGGATGAAGACGGAAAAGTTGCAGTAGCAAATAAGATTTTTGAAACACATCTGTATAATTATTTTCTTGCAGAAGAAATCGCGGCTAATGCTTCTGAACGTACTGCTGTATCAGATAGAAACCAGTTTATAGAACATGGACATTTGAATATAAAAATGGTGATGGAAAAATTTGTCCAATATTATTTTGATATTTATTCAGATTCAGACAGTCGTTTTGTAGAAAAATATGGACGTAAAATCTTTTTGCTTTATCTAAAACCAATTATTAATGGCACCGGAAATTTTTATGTAGAAGCTCAGACAAGAGATCTTACGCGTACAGATGTGATTATAGATTACGCTGGAGAGCAGTTTATTATTGAATTAAAGATCTGGCGTGGTGAAACATATCACAAGCAGGGAGAAGAGCAGTTGGCTCAATATCTGGAACTTTATCATCAGAATACGGGATATCTTCTTACTTTTAATTTTAATAAGAATAAAGAAGCTGGAATGAAAGAAATCAGATATAAGGATAAAATTTTGCTAGAATATATAGTTTAGCTTTATTGAAAGAAAGACTCCCGTCGAAAATGATAGGAGTCTTCGTTTTATTATTGCAGCTGATAACGTTCCATTTTACAGGTGTGTTTCTTAGATTTTGTGCTGTAGTTAATTCAAATTAAAAGTACTTCTCCATGATATTTAAATTTTTCCAGTATCTGAGGATAATTTTTCTTTTTCATCTGTAAGATTGCACCTGGTGCACTTTTGTCCCATTTTAATTCTATTAACAATGCTGGTTTTGAAGATGTGACATTTGGTAGAAATAAAATATCTGAGTAGCCTTTTCCGCTAGCTGGTTCTTCAAAGCTCATATAATGATCTACGCTGCTCAAATATGCCATAATTACTACAGACCTGAGAGCTTGTTCATTATTATAGAACTTAGGCGAAGTGGTTGACTGAAGGAATTCCTCTAATATTTCTGAAACAGTTGCAGTGTCCAGATTTAGAGTGGCATCCAGAAGCTGATCAGACAGTTGTACTGCTTTGACAAGTTCCTTACGGTTGCCGTTTTTTACTGCACGGACAAATTCCTGACGTACTTCTTCATTTGGAATATAAACTTCTTTGGAATCGTCATCATATGCAAGATATCCCAAATGAACCAACAATGTCAGTACATCATCTTTTCCCTGCAGAGATGTCATATCATTCTGGAAAGTTCCTGTATCAATACGACATCTTTGACTACCCAGCATATCAATGATCGCTGTTTTCAATCCGCCAAAATCCATATCAATATAAAGCTTTAGGGATTCATAGGTTTCCGTCTGTGTCCAGTAATTACTGAATTTTTTATTGATCATAGCTTCAATAATTGAATTTGGACTATATACATGACCTATTTTATTAAATCTATATCCATTGTACCATTTATTAGCTTCAGCAAAATCCATATGATTTGTCTGACATAAATCCTTGACTTCTTTTTCCGTAAAACCAACATATTCTGCCAGAAATCCCGGTTCCAGCATTGAAAATTCACGAAAGTCTGTCAGTGCAGACTGTGTTCCATATTTTTTTATTGGGAGGATTCCTGTCATATAAGCACCTGCCAGAAATTGAGATATCTGTACTCCTTTAAACAATGCACGGAGTAACTGGATATATGATTTCTGTATTGTTTCATCCGCAGAAGCTTCACGGAACAGAGCATCCCATTCATCAATAATTATAAAAAATTTCTGCCCCGTTCTGGCACTAATCTGCAGTAATGCTACAGGGAGCGAATGGACAGATTTACCAATCATATCAGGAAATGTTTCTTTTAACTCTTCTATAATATTTTCCTGCATTTCAGTTACAGTTTTTTCTATATTGCTGGCAATGGAAATAAACCAGGCGATATCCAGGAAAAGGACATTATATTTGTTGAGATAATTTCTGTAAGTATCGGTATTAGAAATTTCAAGCCCTTGAAAGAGAGAGTCGGAGTCCGCACCTTTTGAGTAGTATGCGGCGAGCATTTTGGCAGCATAGGATTTTCCAAAACGCCTTGGTCTGCTGAAGCAAGTGAGCATACGACTGCTGTTGAGTACACTGTTGGTGTATGAAATCAACCCTGATTTGTCTACATATATTTTTTCTCTGAGAATTGCTTCAAATGCATCGACCGGTGGATTTAAATAAATGCCCATACCGCAGATTCTCCTTTCTGAATTGGCCTTAATTGATATACCTTATTATAGCATTCTTAGGACATACTTGCTATTGAAAGATTTCGACAATCAGTGATAAAGAGAATTCTTTTTGATTTTACCCAAAATCTCAATTTTACCCAGATTATGTGGCAGATTTTTTATCATCGAAACATTATTACCCCAAAAAGTGACAGTTCCTTACTTGGATTTTTCTGTTTTATAAAAATTTCAGGCTTATTTTATATAGAGCTTATTTTCTTCCCGGATTCTTTCGGTGGTCAGACCCGAACAGGACTTGGAATTAATGCCGCCGGAAAAAATCTCAGGTCTGATCGTTGAAGGAACAAAATCTGCATTGCCAAATCCCTATATCCGCCATTACCAGAACCTTATCCGCCAGGGAATTCCTGTTATATTTATCCATAATTATTACAATGGACTGCACACTCCATGCGTATTAATGGACGATATCCAGGCCAGTAAAAAGCTTACGCAGCTGCTTCTGGACGCCGGACATACAAAGATTGCAGGGATATTTAAAGAAGACGATCTACAGGGAATCCGAAGATTCCAGGGATATGCAGAAACACTTTTCGAAGCAGGACTGCAGGTCGATGACCGCCACATCTGGCGGTTCCATTCCAACCATGAAATGTGGATCCAAAATAAATATAGTGTTGAATATTCTCTGGATGATTTGATGAAATGTACAGCCCTCGTCTGCTATAACGATATGCTGGAAGAAGAAATCTATCACGACCTCAGCCAGAAAGGAATCCGAGTTCCACAGGACTTGTCGATTGTAGAATTTGATAATCAGAATATCAAACTGGATGGCGATTGTTACCTCACCTCAGTCCAACATCCCCGTCGGAAACTCGGAGAGATAGCCGCGAATCTGGTATGCGATATGATTGAACAGGGATGTGGTGTTGCGCCAGCAGAACCGATTATTATGCCATCGACGATTGTTGCGAGTAATTCGATTATAAGATTTAATGATTATAACAAAAAATACTTCCACTATTGAAGTGCCCCAAAGGTTAGACGAGACTTTTTCAGGATTTTAATGACAGAAGCATTTTTTATAGAGATTCTATAATTTGCGGCAATAATTTTTTTTAAATTCATCCCAAGACACTACTTTTGTTTTAATTTTAAATACATCATAGATTATTTGAGATTTTCTAAGAGTTTTTTTGTCTTTAGTTATAAAACATTTTGCACAACTAGCTGCAATCATGTGAAGAGAATCATTATATATATTTGAAAAACTGTTTTTTCTATTAATTTTATCTTGTAATGATTCTTCTCCGACATGCGAGCATTTAAAATCTAATAGAAGATATGTGTATTGCATTTTTTCTGCTTGTGATAAACTATGACCGCAAAGTTTGCTTAATATATTGGATAATTCATTTATATCTTCTATTGAAAGCCTGCTTTTTGTAGCAATAATGCTTATTATATTGTCTGTATTTTCTAATCCTTTTTGAGACATAAAATCACGAACTTGCTTATATAAATCTGGATAATTCTCAAATCTGTTATATGCAGCAAACATAACAGGTAAAAACATTTGAGGATTTTCTTTTAAATAAGTCTCAAATCCTGTATTCTGAATATCTAATAATATGTCATTATCAAGTTCAAATATTAAATAATTAGGTATTGAATCTCTTACTTCCTTATATTTAGAAAAGATATCTTGTTTTTCTATGAGATATTGAAGTTTTTCATCTTCATTTGAAAATACGGTTACCATTTTTTCCTCTGATAATATTTTTAAAAACTCCAAATCTTGCTGAATATTTTCTGCATTACCACGTTGTCTATCACATAATTGTGCAAATGAAAATGGAAAAGAATATCGTGCATTTAACCAATCAAGGATTCCACGAACTTCTGGGTCATTTTTTTCCTCAATTATAGTTTTAACGATATTCCAATCAAAATAAATATATGAATTTTCCGTCATATTTTTCCTTTCAATATATAACTTATTGATCTATAGCGTATATTCTATTTATATTATATTAAAGGAAGGCTCTGGACGCAATGACCAGAACCTTCCTTTTTAGGAATCTGTATTATTTACCCAAATGGATTATTTAACGGTAGCCTTTTTCAGGTTAGACCATTTACTGAATACTTTCTTTCCGTTTTCAGATGTTCTGTTGAATGCATGCATTCCTACAGTCCATGTTCCTTTTGGTACGTTCTTGAATGTTGCTGTTACTGTACCTTCTTTGAGGTTCAGTACTTTGTGAGCGCCATAGTTGTATGGGCGTGTCTCACCGTTTTCTTTCTTGGAGCCAGTTCTAAGTACTACATCATAACCAGTTGCATTAGCAGCTGCTTTGTATGTTACTTTGATTGTGGATCCGCTTACTTTAACGTTTGTGATAACCGGAGCATCTGGTGTGATTGCTGTTACAGAGAATGGATAAATGTTAGACCATCCGCTGAATACTTTCTTACCGTTTGCATCACGTGTCCAAGCATGGCAGTATGCATAATATGTTCCCTGCTGTACATACTTGAAGTCACCTGTTGTCTTAATCTGGTTCTTTGTTACATCAACACGCTCTGTTGAATAGTCATTTGCTTTGGAGATAACATAGTCATATCCGCTTGCTCCATCGCTTTCACCAGAAAGAATTACAGTAGCTTTATTACCAACGACATTAACACCACTGATTACAGGAGCCTGTACCTGAACGTTATTTACTTTAACAGTCTGGGAACCAGTGTAGTTCTTGCTGCCTTCTTTAGCTGCAACTGTTACAGTACCTGCTTTTTCGTCTTTTGTTACTGTATAATCAGATGGATCAACAGTCATGTTGCCATTCTTAACTGTTACAGTATCACCGGAAGAAGTAATATCTGCTGCTGCGAAATCAAATTTATCAATTCCCCATGCAAAGGTGTTACTTCCGTCAACATCATCAAATTCATATCCACCCATTGGGATAACATCTACGTAGAAAATTTTACCATTTGTTGCATTGATTACAGATGCAGGATATACAAAATCAGTCTCTTTCTCAGTATCCTGTGGACGAATATTTAATTTATAGTCTTTGCCTTCAACCAAAGTTTTACCAGCAACTGTTACAGTTACCTTTGGTGTAACAGGAAGTCCTGTTGCATAAACACCGTTAGATACAGTGATATTTTTTGCAGTGAAGACAGATGCCTTAATTTCAAATCCAATTGCATCAACAACGTTATTTAATCCTTTGAATTTACCAGCAGTAATAGCTACGCCATTATTCAAAGTTTTAGTTACATTTGATTCATAGTTGCCTTTTGCAACAACCACAACATATCCATATCCAGCATCTACATTATTAATGTACTTAATCTCATAATCAGTACCTTCTTTAGCAGCTACAGGATTTGGAAGGAAAGCTTCATCAGCAAACTTGCATTCGGATCCGTTGTAGTAGAAATGATAAGTATCCCAGCTAATAATACCATTAACAGGTTTTAATTCCTTCTTATTAGAGCCATAAACTTTTAAGGTACCAGTTAAATCAATACCTTTGATATCAAATTTCTGTGTTTTTGTTCCAGTGAAGTTTTTGTTTCCGGTCTTTGGAGAAATAGTGATAGTTCCCATTTCTTTACCAGCCTGATTATTTTCACCATAAGTAGCATATTTGACATCGAACTGATCTGTTACATTGACATCTCCTAACCAAACTTCGGAGATAGTAGGTTTAATCTGTTTACCTTTTCTATAATCAAATGTATTTGTTTTTCCAGTAGATGGTGTTGCAGTAGAGGAAGCTGTCAAAGTGACTTTAACATCCTCTGCATTTGCGGCAGTAATATCAAATGTTGCTGTCGCTTCGCTATTTACTTCATAATCACTACCATCTAATGCTTTAACGGTAATAGTAGCTTTTCCTACGTTAACATTGTCTTTTACAATTACAGAATAATCAACACCTTTTTCAAGAACAGAAGAACCATCTTTAACTACAATTTCTGGAACAATCTGTTTTCCAGTATATGTGTAAGATGATTTCTCTACACTGATTGTCACATTGCTGATTTTCTTTCTTGTGATCTGAGCAGATTTAACAATTACTTTCTTATTGTAGTTTCCGTCTTTTACAGTAATAACAGCTGTTACGTAGTTATCAGGTACATTATCGCCATCTGCTTTTTCTGCATCTTCTTTAGTAGATACTACATTCTTTGTGTAGTAATATTTTACAGTGTAATCTTTGTCAAGTTCAAGAGTAGTTTTGCCGTTTCCCTTGTACAGTTCCTGCTTGATAGCTAACTCAAGAGCATCTTTGTAAAGGGATGCATCTGCATTGTTTGCTGAATTAACAGTAACAGTTTTCTTCATGGAGACACTCTCATCTTTAACATCTACAGGGATAATTTTAAAATAGAAGTTCTTAACGCTTCCAGAATAGCTGAGAAGACCTGTTACAGTAACTTTAACAACGCCTGCATTTACATTATCACTATAAGAAATCTTATATTCGCCAGTCTTCAGACCTTCAACTGCAAAAGAGCTGATTCCGTTTTCTTTCTTCTGTAAATCATATGCTTTTGCAATATATGGAACAGAGAACATGTTCTTATCTGTAGAAGATGTACTTAATTCTACATTATTTACTTTTACTTTTACATCAGCAAGGTTACTGATAGTCAGACGTACTGGAACCGTAATCTTTCCTGTTACGTTTTTAGTATCTGCCTGATAAGCAATTGTAACTGCACCATCAATAGTTCCTGTTGTACCTGCTTTAATTGCATTTACAAGAGCCTGTTCTGCAGTAACTGTAACATCATTTAAGATATTAGATAAGGAGAATGTTCTTCCGTCCTGTCCTTTGAATGTTACTTCTCCAGCCTGTGCCTCTATCTTAGCAACTAATGCTTTTGCATCAAGATCTTTTACGTCATCAATGTTAAGTTCGATATCTGATTCAACAGAGCATTTCCCGAGGTCACGTGCTACGATTTCATATTTATTGTCTGTAGTTGCAGTAACAGTAGGAGCCGGAAGTGTAAAGTTCTTCAGAACATCGCTGTCTTTGTCTAATACATCGGAAGATACTTTTAAGTTGTATTTTCCTACAGCTGTATCGCCAGTGAATTTTGCATCTTTTTTGATAGCATCTGAAATGTCAATTTTAGTGCTGTCATTTACTTTTACCTGCAGAGTAACATCAGATTTTCCAAATTCCTGTGCAGAACCAGTGAATTCAACAGATGTTGTTTTCATGGAAGAAACAAGATTCTTGTCTGTGATTCCTAATTTTGTAATCTGATATGTAGCAGATTTAGTTGTAGCTTTGTATCCATATGCTTCGGATGTAGCATCATAAGTACCCTCTAATGTACCAGTTACAGTAATATCTTTTCCTGTTACATTCGTAAAGTCATTAGATGCTTCTTTATAGTTCCATGTAATATGTTTTTCTGTAATTGTTCCAAAAGCTGTTTCTACAGAATATTTATTAGTTGGAACTACTTTCTGTTCTTTTCCGTTATAGGTTTTGTTTTCAACACCTGTAAGAGCTGCTGAGAAATCATCACTGATATCTTTTGCACCAACAACTCCGCCAGCTACTGTTTCCTGATAAACAACTGTGTTTCCACGTTTTACAGTAACCATAAGAGATAAATCTTTATTAAAATCATCTCTATTTGGTGTGTATGTAATTGTATCTACATCTGTACTTACTGGAAGAATAGCACTTGGACTTGTACCATTTGCTTCTAAGCCATTAGAAAGCCAAGTATAGCTTACCTGAATTCTTTTATTTGCATCTTTATTATCATTAGTTCTTACAGGTGCTCCATCTTTGTCTTTAAGAGTACCGCTTACAGTTACTGCATTGCCCCATCCAGCGGCGTTCATGTTAACTTTCAGTGTAGAAACAAATGCATCTGTATTTACTTCTGCAGCAGTAGCTGGAGCAACTGTTTCTTCTGTAGTAACGTCTGGTGTTGCTTCATCTGTGAATTCATCTGCAGTTGTATCTTCAACAACTGGAGCTTCTGCTTCAGATGTTACAGCAGCATCTGTACCATCGCTGAACTCAGCAGCCCATACCGGCACATTAGAAGTAGCAAGCATTGCAACAACAAGTGACATACTTAATGTCTTTTTTGCCATGCCCTTCTTTGTGTTTTTAATCTTTGTCATGATTATAGTTCCCCTTTGGGTGATGTACAGGTTGTTTTTATGGAAATTTTCGTATCCAGAATAGTTTTCGAGATTGCAGAGTATATAAGATATATCATTTATAATTATGTTTTTTGTGGGTTTTTATATTTAAATCATCAGTTATATTAAGAAATCGTTATGTTATCACATAAAAAGCTGATCGAGTAGGAGACGGCTTTTGCCGCCGACCTCTCACACCACCGGACATGCGGT
>ERZ506501.16-NODE-16-length-66442-cov-5.94728_pt1 | contig 66442 bp, 58 predicted proteins | sample MGYA00512779_ERZ506501 | MGnify/ENA metagenome assembly ERZ506501
ACCGATACCGTCGTGGATGTTGATGTGTATCATGTTTTCGTAGCCGTAGTGAAAGGCAGACTCCCCCAACACAGAAAAATTGGACTCATTCTCCACAAGAACGGGAATATTGAATTTTTCTGAAAGCAGCAGCCCCAGATGAGGATCCGGGAGGGGATAGTATGGTGTGAAAACAATTTGATTTTCTTGTACCACACCATAAATACCAATAGCAATTCCCACGATTCCATAAGAAGTATCCCGGCAGTTTTCTATATGTCCGGCAATAATTTCTTCCAACAGCGGCAGAAGGTTTTTGTCAGAAGAAAACGGATATTCTGTTACCTGACAGTTTTCCCCTTTTAAATCTGTGATTAGAGTAATAATCTGCCGGGGACGCACGTCTATGGCAAGGGCATAGCCGCAGTGCTTGTGAAATTCCAGCAGAATAGGTTTCCGGCCCATGGCGGTTTTTGCACTTCCGATTTCCAGAATCAGGTTTCGGTCTAAAAGTTCCTGCACAATATTGGAAATGGTGGCCTTGGTAAGCTGCAGTTGTTTGGCTAAATCCGCCCGGGAGATGGGGGGATTGTTTACAATATATTCCAGCACCAGCCGTCGGTTGGTGTTCCGTATCATTTCCTGATTGACAACGGGCATAATGACGCCTCCTTCGTACAAAATTTTATCTGCTTTTATCATACACGGTTCGGCAGACAGGGGCAAGGATAATTTGTTTAAAGGGTAAACAAAACTGCCTTTCAGAAGTATTTGGAAAGACTTTAGATAAACTTTAGATGTTTCTGCTGCAGGTTTGTGCTATAATGGGGTGGAAATTTAAAACAGAGATTTGAAATTTGATGAAACAGGAGACAGGAATATGAAGAAAAGAGGAATTGCGTTACTGTTGACAGGGCTTATGATAGCAGCTACACCGTTTTCTGCTTATGCAGACAGGGAAGATGCAAAGCTGAATGTACCTTATGTTTCTCTTGGAGCGGATTTGAATGCGAATGAAAGGGCAACGGTGTTGAACCTGCTGGGAGTGACAGAGGATGAATTGAAAAACTATACAGTGGCAACCGTTACCAATCAGGATGAGCATGATTATCTGGATTCTTACCTGGATAAAAGCGTTATCGGTACGCGGGCGCTGTCTTCCGTACTGGTGGAAGGAAAAGAAGAGGGGAATGGTATTAACGTAACAACGAAAAACATTACCTATTGCACTTCCGGCATGTATGAAAATGCATTGGCTACTGCAGGAATTAAGGACGCAGACATTATTGTGGCAGGTCCCTTTAATATTTCCGGTACAGCAGCTTTAGTAGGTGCTATCAAGTCGTATGAGAACATGACGGGAGAGGCTGTGAAGACGGAAAATGTGGAAACTGCTACCAACGAGCTGGTGGTTACCGGAAAAGTGGCAGAAAGTGTAGGAGACACGGATAAGGCTGAGCAGCTTATTGGCGCAGTCAAGGAGCAGGTAGTAGAAGGACACGCAGTTACGGCCGAGGAGATTGGCGAAGTGGTGGACAAGGCGGCTCAGGAAATGAGCATTCAGCTTTCGGAGGAGGACCGTCAGGCCATTGTAAAACTCATGGAGAAGATTGACAATCTGAATCTGGATGTGGATACTTTAAAAGAACAGGCAAAAGATTTGTACGGAAAGATTGAAGACCTGGGACTGAAGCTGGATATTAATAAGGAGCAGGTACAGGGATTTTTCGAGAAAATTATCAGCTTTATCAAAGAATTGTTTTCCGGAAATTCAGAGAACTGATAGAATATAATGTAGAAAGGGACTGCGGTTTCATGCCGCAGTCCTTTTGATTTTCAATATGGATATGGTTTTTATTTCATGTTATCCGTTTACAGTGCCAATGCCATATCCCCATCTTTAATCAGCCGCAGTTTTCTCATGCCCTCTGCGATGCCCAGACTCAGAAGCCCAGGTAGTACGAAATGCAGAAGCACGATTTTTGTCATAACTATGGCGGGTTCTTCCTGCGCGGTCATGGTCTGAAAGGTGGAAATCTGTCCCAGAAGTCCCATAGAACCGGCCCCGGCTCCGGCGGCAGTGTTGCTCATCTTTGCTGCCATAGTGCCCACAGGGCCTAAGATGGCGCTGGAAAGTATGGTGGGAAGCCAGATAAAAGGTCTTTGCATGATTTTGTGAAATTCCAGAAAAGGAGTTCCAAGCCCCAGCGAGCACAGACCGCCCACTCCGTTTTCTCTGTATCCAGCAACGGCAAATCCAACCATACTGCAGCAGCAGCCAATGGTAGCGGCTCCTGCAGCCAGACCGGTGAGGTTAAGGGATACGGCAAGCGCTACGGAGTTTAGAGGCAGCGTAATAAAAATGCCCATAAGCACAGACACTGTGATGCCCATAAGGAGCGGTTTCTGCTGAGAGGCCCAATTCATGGCTTCTCCCAGATACTGCAGAAGATGGGTAATGGGAATTCCCGCCCAGATACCTACAAGGGAACCGCCTAAGATTCCGGCAACAGGAGCCAGAATCAAATCTGCCCTGGTTTTTCCCTCTATAAGCCGTACCAGTTCAATGGCAGTAAATGCGGCAAAAAAAGCCCCCAGAGGCTCTGCTTTTCCTGAAAGGGGCAAGGTTCCCTCTGTTGTAAAAAGCGCCCCGGAAGCAAATTCTTCGGCAAAAGCGCCTACAGTTCCTGCGATTGCCGCACAAATAGCTGCCAGGGAACTTTCTCCCAGACGGGTGGCAATACCAATGCCGATTCCCGCGCCGGTGAGGGATACGGCAAGCTGTCCCAGATGAAGAAGAAGGGCAGCCATTTGCCCTTCCAGAAGTCCTGCAGTCTGCTGCAGAACGGTTCCCAGTACCAGCGTCACAAACAGACCGCAGGCCATACCACTGGAACCTTCAATAAAGAAACGATTTAATAGTTTTCTCATAATTTCAGATTTTTAAACAGAGAACCCAAAGAGGTGGAAATTTCCTCGCTTTCCGGCAGTTCATAATCCGGTTCTTCCTCTTTTTCTTCCAGAATCTCTATCAGAGCCTTCATGCTCAGGCTGATTTTGCCGTCTTCGTTTTTGATGACTTTCGCTGTCACGGTATCCCCTATGTTTAAAACGGCTTTGGGGGATTTGATTCTCTTATCAGAAATCTGGGAAATATGTACCAGACCGGAGAGTCCGTCTCCCAAATCAATAAATGCACCGTAAGTCTGCAGAGAATCTACTTTTCCTTCTACAATGCTTCCCACTTTAATATCATTGATTTTATCCAGTTTTTCAGCGTCTGCCTTTTCCTTTAAGATTTCTTTGGCGGACAGAATCAGGCGGTTTTCTTGTTCGTCTGCTTCAAATACTCTTACCATCAGTGTCTTTTTCAGATAGTCTTCCGGATTTTCTACATAGTGCAGAGCCAGCTTGGAAACCGGAATAAAAGCCCGGATACCTTCCACATAGGCAATGACGCCGCCCTTTACAATGCCTTCTACTGTGACTTCAAATTCTGTTTTATCTTCCTGCATCTGCACCAGTTTGTCCCAGATGAGCATATCGTCATCCCGGAAATTGGAGAAAGACGCGTTGATTTCCTCCATGAAATCTTCCATCGTTTCCTGTTTCTTTGTTTCTTCTGACATGTTTGTACCTCCCAATTTTCGATTTGCGTCCAGTATAACACAATTGCCATTGATTTAGAAGTGTGTTACTATAAAATCATCAATTATCGCATTTCATGCTGGAAAACCTGAAAGGAAAAGGATATGGCGAAACAGGGGAAAATATACATTATAGGACACAAAAATCCGGATACGGACTCTATCTGTTCGGCAATTGCTTATGCAGATATCAAAAACAGAGTGAACAACGGATGTAAATATTCTGCAAAGCGTGCAGGACAGATAAATGAAGAAACCGAGTATGTTCTGAAAAAGTTTGGCGTGGAGGCGCCGGGATATCTTTCGGATGTGGGAACCCAGGTGAAGGACATGGAAATTCGGGAAACGCCGGGGGTTCCCAACAATATTTCGATTAAAGACGCCTGGGCCATTATGAAAGAGAGCAGCGCCGTAACACTTCCTATTACCAAGGAGGACGGACAGTTAGAGGGGCTGATTACCACGGGGGATATTGCAAAATCCTACATGGACGCCCATGACAATTATTTTCTGTCTAATGCCAGAACCCAATACAGAAGCATTGCCAACACTGTGGAGGGTACTGTGGTGACAGGAAACTCCCACGGCTACTTTGTAAAGGGGAAAGTGGTTATCGGTGCGGCACATCCGGACAAGCTGGGAGAATTTCTGGAAGAAGACGATTTGGTCATTTTAGGAGACCGCCATGAAGACCATTTGTGTGCCATTGAGCAGAATGTGAGCTGCATTATTGTGTGTAATCATGCGGAGGTAGCAGAGGATATTAAAATGGCGGCAGAGAAGAATCAGTGTGTGGTGATTCAGTCTGCCCTTGATACCTTTACGGTAGCCCGGCTGATCAATCAGAGTATTCCGGTGAAACACATTATGAAAAAGGAAAATCTCATTACCTTTCAGACGGATGATTTTACAGACCATATTCGGGATATCATGGTAAAGAACCGGCACAGGGCCTTTCCGGTGGTAAATAAGCACGGGAAGTATATCGGAACGGTTTCCCGCCGTAATTTGTTGGGAATGAAGAAGAAGCAGTTGATTCTGGTTGACCATAATGAGAAAACTCAGGCTGTAGACAACATTGACGCAGCTGAGGTGTTGGAAATTATAGACCACCACAGACTGGGCTCTCTGGAAACTCTGCAGCCCATTATGTTCCGTAACCAGCCGGTGGGCTGTACAGCCACCATTATGTATCAGATGTATACGGAAAAGGCGCTGGAAATCAGTCCGGCTATTGCGGGTCTTCTGTGCTCGGCTATTATTTCAGATACGCTGATGTTCCGCTCTCCTACCTGTACTTCTTCTGATAAAATGGCGGCAGGTGCGCTGGCGCTCATTGCAGGTATTAATATCGAAGAACACGCAAAGGAAATGTTTACGGCAGGCAGCAATCTGAAGGGGAAGACCACAGAGGTTATATTCTATCAGGATTTCAAGCGTTTCACTTCTGACAAGGTGAATTTCGGCGTGGGACAGATAAGTTCCATGAATGCAGAGGAACTGGAGGATTTGAAGCAGCGGCTGATTCCTTTTATGCAGCATGAATGTGGGAAAAACGGAATTTCCATGGTATTCTTTATGCTGACGAATATTTTAGAAGAATCTTCAGAAGTCATCTGTTACGGAGAGGGAAGCTGCCGTCTGGTGGAGGAATCTTTTGGCGTAAAGGAAGCGCAGGGCGGCTATGTACTGCAGGGAGTGGTTTCCAGGAAGAAACAGCTGATTCCTGCATTTATCGGAACCCTGCAGCAGAATAATAATTAAGAAACAGAATCAGGAAAGCGAAGGAGATTTGTATGGCGAAAGCAGAGTGGAGACCCGGAAACATGCTGTATCCGCTGCCGGTGGTAATGGTCAGTGTGGCAGATGAGGAAGGGCATGACAATATTATTACGGTAGCATGGGCTGGAACGGTGTGTACCAATCCGCCAATGGTATCTATTTCCGTAAGACCGGAGCGATATTCTTATAAAATGCTTATGGATACCAGAGAATTTGTAATTAACCTGACAACGGAAAAGCTGGCTTTTGCCACGGATTACTGCGGTGTGAAATCGGGCCGGGATGTGGATAAGTTTAAAGAACTGCGTCTGACCAGAGAAAAGGCAAGCCATGTAGGGGTGCCCATGATTGGGGAATCTCCCGTGTCCATTGAGTGCCGGGTAAGAGAGATTCAAGAATACGGAAGCCACAGTGTCTTTACTGCAGATGTACTGGCTGTGCATGTGGATACGGCTTATATGGACGAGAAGGGGAAGTTTGATTTGGCTTCGGCAAATCCTATTGTATATTCTCATGGAGAATATTATGGACTTGGGAAAAAGCTGGGGACTTTCGGATACAGCATTAAGAAGAAACGGAAGAAGAAACAGCCGAGAAAGAAGGGGTAAACAGCCATGGAAAAGCAGAATGTAGTATTAATTGGAATGCCGGGTGTGGGAAAAAGCACCGTGGGTGTCATTCTGGCAAAAGTGCTGGGATATGAGTTTGTGGATTCAGACCTTCTGATTCAGAAAGCAGAGAAAAGACTGCTGCGCGAAATTATCGCCGACGAGGGACAGGACGGATTTCTGAAAATTGAAAACCGGGTGAACGCCTCTATTGAAACGGAAAAAGCAGTGATTGCCACAGGTGGAAGCGTTGCCTACTGCACAGAGGCCATGGAGCATCTGCGGGAAATTGGTACAGTGGTGTATTTAAAGCTGGACTATGAAATCCTCAGACAGAGACTGGGAAATCTCAAAGGAAGAGGTGTGGTTCTCAGAGACGGACAGACGCTGAAAGACCTGTATGATGAGAGAACGCCTCTGTATGAAAAATACGCAGATATTGTTGTTGATGAGAAAAATCTGAATATAGAAGAGACTTTACAGAAAATTATAGAGAAACTGAAAAAATAATAGAGAATATCGAAAGAGAAAACATGTGTACCCGCTGAAAATGTTAATTTTTATTTACAAATGGGCTTATCTGTTATAATATAATGGGTAAGCCATAAAATAATAATAGGATATTTTGAAAGACAGACTTTGATTCGGATATGGCTTTTTATATAGAATTCAGAAAATAATTTAGAAAATGTCAATACTGCAGAAAAGCAGTGAATATAGATTGAGACAAGGCCATTGTTGCCTGGGAAAATAAGAGGTGCGTATATGGAACAGTATGTTATCAAAGGTGGAAATCCGTTAGTCGGCGAAGTAGAGATTGGCGGTGCAAAGAATGCAGCACTTGCCATTTTGGCAGCGGCGATTATGACAGATGAAACGGTACACATTGAGAACTTACCGGATGTTCGAGATATTAATGTTTTATTGGAAGCAATCAGAGAAATTGGTGCAACCGTTGACCGTATCAGTCCTACAGAGGTGAAAATTGCAGGGGTGACTATCGGAAATATCAGCGTGGAGTATGAGTATATTAAGAAAATCAGAGCGTCCTATTATCTTTTGGGGGCTCTTTTAGGCAAGTATAAAAGTGCGGAAGTTCCGCTTCCGGGAGGCTGTAATATCGGCAGTCGTCCTATTGACCAGCATTTAAAGGGATTTCGGGCCCTGGGGGCGTCTGTGGATATTATTCACGGAGCTGTTGTGGCAAAGGCAGACCATCTGACCGGAAAGCATATTTTCCTGGATATGGTGTCTGTAGGCGCTACCATTAATATTATGATGGCAGCAGCTATGGCAGAGGGAAATACAACCATTGAAAATGCGGCCAGAGAGCCTCATGTGGTGGATGTTGCCAACTTCTTAAACAGCATGGGAGCCAACATCAAAGGTGCGGGAACAGATGTTATCCGTATTCAGGGTGTGGAAAAACTTCACGGAACCACATATTCCATCATTCCTGACCAGATTGAGGCAGGTACTTTCATGTGTGCGGCAGCCGCTACCATGGGAGATGTTATGGTAAAAAATGTCATTCCTAAGCATTTGGAAGCCACCACCGCAAAGTTGGAGGAAATCGGATGTCAGGTGGAAGAGTTTGATGACGCCGTGCGTGTAGTGGCTAATAAGCGTCTGAAACGCACGAATGTAAAAACCATGCCGTATCCCGGCTATCCTACGGACATGCAGCCACAGTTTGCGGTAGCTCTGGTACTGGCCGAAGGGACAAGCATTGTAACGGAGAGTATTTTTGAGAATCGTTTCAAATATGCGGACGAACTGGCAAGAATGGGTGCCAATATTAAGGTGGAAGGCAATACCGCCATCATTGACGGTGTGCAGAAGCTTACCGGTGCCAGAGTCAGTGCGCCTGATTTGCGTGCGGGAGCAGCCCTTGTTATTGCAGGACTGGCTTCTGAAGGCATTACCATTGTAGATGATATTGTGTATATCCAGAGAGGGTATGAACGGTTTGAGGAAAAACTGAGAAGTCTGGGCGCAGAGATTGAGAAGGTGTCCAGCGAAAAGGAACTGAAGAAGTTTCAGCTGCGGGTAGGATAAAAATAACACTTGACGAAAGCCTGTAAAAAGGTTATTGTAATATTTGCAACTGAATATTTATATTTTCTCTTATTCAGAGTGATGGAGTTACATAGGAACTGTGAAGTCACGGCAACCCCGCTATGCGGAAGGTGCCAACCTGAGCGAGTAGTCGAACAATAAGAGGATTCATATTATGAAAGATACATGAGTCCGCTTAGGTGGGCTCATTTTTTATGCGGAAATGTGTTCTGAATGAAGAACCACCGGGCAGGAGAAAATATACAGACAAAGAAAAGGAGAACTAAGACATGGAAAAAAGATTGTTTACATCTGAATCAGTAACGGAAGGCCATCCGGATAAAATGTGCGACGCCATTTCCGATGCCATTTTGGACGCGCTTATGGAAAAAGACCCTATGAGTCGTGTGGCTTGTGAAACAACAACGACCACAGGTATGGTTATGGTTATGGGTGAAATCACCACCAACGCGTATGTAGATATTCCGAAAATCGTAAGAGATACGGTTCGCGAAATCGGATACACAAGAGCAAAATATGGATTTGATGCAGATACCTGCGGCGTTATTACTACTATTGACGAGCAGTCTGCAGATATTGCATTGGGCGTGGACAAGGCTCTGGAAGCTAAAGAAAATAAAATGTCTGAGGAAGAGCTGGACGCTATCGGTGCAGGTGACCAGGGTATGATGTTTGGTTTTGCTACAGATGAAACCGAAGAATATATGCCATATCCGATTGCTTTGGCCCACAGACTGGCTTTACAGCTTACAAAGGTTCGTAAAGACGGTACTCTGACTTATTTAAGACCGGACGGAAAGACACAGGTTACCGTAGAGTATGATGAAAATGACAAACCGGTACGTCTGGATGCAGTAGTGCTTTCTACACAGCATGACCCGGAAGTAAGCCAGGAACAGATTCATGAAGATATTAAGAAACACGTTTTTGATGTGATTCTGCCAAAGGAAATGGTAGACGAGAATACAAAATTCTTTATCAATCCTACTGGACGTTTCGTAATCGGCGGCCCTCACGGAGACAGTGGTTTGACCGGACGTAAAATTATTGTAGATACTTACGGCGGATATGCACGTCACGGCGGCGGTGCATTTTCCGGTAAGGACTGCACAAAGGTAGACCGTTCTGCAGCATACGCAGCCCGCTATGTAGCAAAGAACATTGTGGCAGCAGGTCTGGCAAAGAAATGTGAAATCCAGCTTTCTTATGCCATTGGTGTGGCTCATCCTACTTCCGTTATGGTGGATACATTCGGAACAGGGAAACTTTCTGATAACCGTCTGGTAGAAATCATTCGTGAAAACTTTGATTTAAGACCGGCAGGTATTATCAAAATGCTCGACCTTCGCCGTCCGATTTACAAGCAGACAGCAGCTTACGGACATTTCGGAAGAAACGATTTGAACCTGCCATGGGAAAAACTGGATAAAGTGGAAGCATTGAAAAAGTATTTATAATTTTATATTAAGAAACGGGAAATACTTAATAAAATTTCATAGTGAAGACAGAGAAAGGTTTCTTTACCGATAGGTAAGGGAACCTTTTGCTTTAGAAAAATAATAGAATATTAAAAAAATAATAGAAAAAATAGAGCAACCTATAGATAGTAATAGAGAAATCTAAATATTGTATTTATAAAAGAAGGGGGGAATGGTAACTTAAAAGAATAAAAAGAAGGGTTTTCAAAAAGGAGGAACCATGAAAACAGGTAAAAGAAAAACACAAAAGTATATGAGTGCCATACTGATTGCGGCAATGAGCATGAGTCATGTAACAGGGGTATGGGCAGAGCCGGTAAATACGCAGGAAATTGCAGAAGAAAAGGCGCTGTCGGAAGAGGAAGGCAAAAAGCAAGAAGAGGCACTGCCGGAAGAAGGAGAAAAATTGGAAGAAGAGGTTCTGCAGGAAGACGAAGAGGAAAAGACAGAAGAAGGTGCAGCTGCAGAGTCTGTGCCAGGCGTTGAGGAACAGAAAGAGGAAACTTTGGAAATGGAAGTGCCGGTGGAAAATGAGAAAATTACAGTTGTCAGGGGTGAAAGTCTCCAACTGGAAAAACCGGAGAGTTTTTCTGAAAATGTTACATGGAGTGCAAAATTCTTAAAGAAGGACGGGGGATTTTTGAGAAATGCGGGTTATTCAAAAATTAAGAGAGAGTTAAAAGAAGGGGAAACGGACGGAAACCGTATGGCAGGAGATGCCAGTGCAGAGCATTTGTTAAAAATTACTGCAGATGAGGGTGGAAATGCAGTAATTACCGGAGAAAATAAAGGGAATGTCGTGGTTGTGGCACAGGATGACCAGGGAAAGACAGCGCAGTGGAAGGTAGAAATCCTGTATCAGTCTCCTTCTGTATTGCCGTCTGCGGCAGAGGAAGGCTATGGGAAAATCCGTCAGGCGTGGAAAGAATCTTTAATCGGTAAGGAGTTGTCTCTGGAAGAAGGCGGAGCAGAGGTTTTAGAGGAGATTAACCAGGAGGCAGAAACTATCTGGAATTCTTATGCTTATAAGGGGCAGGAGGAGTGCAGCGGTATTCCGTGGACAGAAGATGAGGGCGCAAAGGGGAATAAAAATATTCCATACAAAGATGATGCGGTGGAATTTCGTCCTTCCTTTAAGAAAGTACTTTCCATGTGTAAAGCCTATGCCGCAGAGGGAGGAAAGCTGTATCAGAATCAGGATATGCTGAAAGATGTCACAAAGATACTGGATTTTCTGTGCGGTTCCTGCTATACACCCAAAAGCCAGACCGATAACTGGTGGACCTGGGAGATTGGGATTCCGAAAGACTTGATTCCGGCGTTGGTCCTGGTTTACGACGGGCTGACAGAGGAACAGGTTATGGCATATACAGAATCTCTTTATTTCTTTCAGCCAGACCCATTTCATGAAGGGGTAATTAACACGGCCAGTACTCATGGCCAGGGATATCGGGAGGCTCAGGGGGCTAATATTATTGACTGCTCCACAACAGCGGTAGGCCTTGGCGCATTAAGAAAGGATAATGAACTGGTGTATTTGGGAATGCTGGCCTCATCTGAAACCTTTGTTATTCAGAATGTAGAAGACAGCACCCAGATAGCAGGGAATGGATACAGCAGCGGTTTTTATCCGGATGGTTCTTATCTGGACCACATAAAAGTACCATATTTAGGGGCTTATGGAATTGAATTCATGAAGGGAGGAGCTAAAATACCCTCTCTGCTTGCCGGCACACCCTGGAAGTATCCGGAACAGGTTCAGGAAAATTTGGAGAGTTATATAGTAGAAAGTTTTGGCAATGGCATGTACAGAGGAATGATGTTGGATTGCCTGAAGGGGCGTTCTGTGTCCAGACCTGCAAGCAGCAATAAGGCAGCGGGACGTGAGGCGATGACGGTTATTCTTCAGATTGCAGATTCTTTCAGCGGAGAAGCTAAGAATACTACACTTTCTTCCTTGAAATACTGGATGGAAGAGGATGAAGGATTTGTGGACAGTCTTACAGGTGCGGAAAACATGGCAATAAAAAAGAAAGCCAAGGAAATTTTAGAAGATAGCTCCATTCAAAGCCAGGTGACGCCAATACATAAATCCTATCCGCTCATGGACCGTGCTGTTCACAGAACAGAGAATTACTTATTTGCCCTGTCCATGTACTCAGAGCGTATTCAGAATACGGAAATTATGAACGACGAAAATCGTTTTGGATGGCATCAGAATAACGGTATGACTTATATTTATGATGCAGATGAACAGTATACAGAAAACTACTGGAATACAGTAAATCCGTTAAGGCTGCCGGGAACTACCGTGGTTCCTGTGAATATCGGAACGGGAAAGCCGGATGGCTCTGGATTTGCACAGGGCGGGGACTTCTGTTCCAACGAAAGCTGGGTGGGAGGAACTTCCCTTGGCAATTATGGTATCAGTGGTATGGCGTTTTCCGGAGAAACACAGGGAATTGCAGGAGATGCTCCGGTTTCTTATGCTCCTGAGTTAAAGGGCAAGAAGTCGTGGCTCATGTTTGGGGATGAGATTGTTTGTCTGGGTGCAGGAATTACGAATAAAAATATGGAACTTCCTGTGGAAACAACTATTGAAAACAAAAAACTGAAGGAAGATGGAAGTAATCGTTTGCTTGTAAATGGAGAGGAAACGGATATTCCGGTCAAAGAAGCGAATGTAAAAGAACTTGTTGAACGCAGTGCAGATGCGTCAGGTACAAGCTTTGATAAGGTAAGCTGGGCACATTTAGAGGGGAATCAGTCGGCGGGAACAGGATATTATTTTCCGGAGGAAAATACAGAAATTCAGGTTCGTCGGGGACGGACAACAGGAAACTGGAAGGATATAGGAACCTTTGAAGGAGAGAGCACAGAGAATTATCTGGAAATGTGGGTTGACCATGGGCAGAATCCAGAAAATGCCGCTTACAGCTACGTGCTGCTGCCGGAAACAAGCGTTGAGGAAACAGAGCGTTATGCAAAAGCACCGAAAATAACGGTGTTGGAAAACAGCGGTGAAGTGCAGGCTGTCCGTCACCAGGAACTGGGGATTACAGGAATAAATTTCTGGCAGGAGCAGGGAGGAAGTGTAGAAGGAATAACAAGCGATAAACCCGCTTCGGTTATGCTGCAGGAAACAGGCGGCGGAACACTGAAAATTTCTGTTTCTGACCCTACCATGAAGAATACAGAGGCTATTCGGATTACTGTTAACAAAGAAATAGCAGACAGCATCCAAATGGACGAAAATGTAACTTGCGAGAAGAAAGAAGGCGGGGTTGTCTTGACCTTCCACATGGCCGGAACAAATGGTGAGGCATGTATGGCAGAACTTCGGCTTTCGTCTCCTGCGGTACCGGAAACACCAGAAACACCGGAAACACCAGAAACACCGGAAACGCCAGAAACACCAGAAACACCAGAAGGACCGGAAAGCCAGGGAAAAGTCACATTGCTGAATGAAAAACATGGTATTCAATTAACAGGGGAGGGTTTAACCTCTGATATGCAGTTGTCTGTAAAAGCATTGGATAAAAAGCATGCAGACGTAAAGCTTATGGAGAAGGAGCTTTCCTCTAAGGAACAGCTGAGTAATCCTATTGAAATTCAGCTTTTAAAGGATGGAAAAGAGATTGCCCTTCCTCATAAAGCAGAACTTCAGCTTCCTGTGGGAGAGAGATACAATGGAAAAGAGGTTGCAGTGCTTTCCTGTGACAATCCAAAGGTGCAGAAGTTCCAAGTTAAAGTAAAGGATGGGCGTGCTTTGATAGAAGTGGAAACTTTAAACAGTTTTGGTGTGGTATTTGATAAAGCGTTTTCTGCAAGTGCAGATAATATAAAACCAGATAAGATAAAGCCGAATAAGGTAAAAACAGGAGATGAGACACCGTTTGCCGTATGGTCTGCTATGTTTATAGCGGGAGGCACACTGTTTATCGTGTTTAAGAGAAAAATTTCTGAAACAAAGGAATAGAGTGTTATGAATAAGAAAACATATTTTGAAAGACAGAAAAACAGATATAAAGAAGGGGAATTTCGCTGGTGTACGCAAACGGTCCTGCAGCAGCACAAGGAGAACTGCCGACAGATTATGCGCATTGCGGATGAGGCGGTTCGCTTGGAATTTCTCTTTGATTTGCCATGGGATATGGAGCGCACTTATAAAATTGAGAAATTTCAGTATCCTATTGATTGGACTTATATGCCCACAGATGATTCGGAATTTATCTATCAGATGAACCGGCATAGATATTTCATTTGCCTCGGACAGGCTTATGCTATGACAGGAAATGAAAAATATGCAGAAGCCTTTGTACGCATCCTGAGGGATTGGATTGAGCATGTGCCTCTGAATCAAGAGAGCAAAAAGGTCACATGGAGAGAGATTGAGGCGGGGATCCGGGGAGAGAACTGGACGAAAAGTATTTTATATTTCGAGAACAGTTCTTTGGTAGACGATGATTTTATGGAGTTGTTTACAAAGAGCCTGGAAGAGCATGGAGAATATCTTTTTAACGCGAAAAGGGGATTTCAGATATCCAGCAACTGGGGTGTTCTTGAAAATCACGGTCTGCTTTTTATAGGGCTTGCTTTGGGAAAAGAAATTTATACAGAAACAGCGCTGAAGCGTTTGGAACAGGAAGTTCAAATTCAGATTTTTTCGGACGGCGTACACTGGGAGCAGTCCTGTATGTACCATAATGAAGTGCTTCACTGCGTCTTAGAGACTATCCATATGTTGCAGGCTTGGGGCAGAAAGATTCCTGAGAAAATAACAGAAGCAGCCAGACGTATGGCTATGGTGAATGTGGCATGGAAAAAGCCGGACGGCTGCCAGCCCCTTACAGGAGACAGCGATGAGACGAATGTAGAGGATATGCTGGCGGTATCTGCTATTCTGCTTGCAAAAGAGGGAAAGAAGGAGGCGGAAGTGTTAAAAGGCTGTGCCGGACAGTACCCGGATTATGAAAGCATATGGGATTTGCGCAGAGAGGGAGCTGAAATTTATGAGAGAATTTTAGGGCGTGTGCCCCAGCAGACAAACTTTATGCTGGAAGAAAGCGGAAACTATTATGTGCGAAATAACTGGGAACGTAACGGAGAATATCTGCACTTTAGAAACGGCTGCCTGGGAGGCGGACACGGACATAATGACAAGCTGCATATAGATGTAGTCAGTGAGGGTGAGGATGTGTTGGTCGACGCGGGAAGGTATCAGTACACTTATCATGAGAAAAATCGTATCTGGCTGAAAAGTGCGTATGCGCACAATACGCTGTTGGTGGACAATAAGGATTTTATGGAATATACCGATGCATGGGGGAGTGAGTATGCCGCGCCGGAATTGAGGATTTCGCCAATACAAAAGGCAGGGTATCTGGTATTGGAAGGGGCGCATACCGGTTATCTGCAAAAGGGGGTACAGGTGCTTTTAAAGAGAATGGTTGTGGTGTTGGAGCCGGGGGTATATGTTCTGGCAGATATGGCATACACCAGCGAAAAGCACACCTACAGCAGGCTTTTCCATTTTAATAATCAGGGAAATCTTGTTTGCGAAGATAACAGAATTGTATACAATGGGACAAGGGCAAAAATGGAGCTGGTATTTCCGCAGGAAAACATTTCTTTTCACAGAATAGAAAGCAAAATTTCCCGTCATTATAATTTGTGTGAAAAAAATGAGGCGGTAAGTGCAGAGGCGCAGGGGGAAGGGCAGACAGCCATGTTTGCGGTGCTGGCAGGAAAGCAGATGCAGCCGGTTCAGGTGAGTATGCGGTCGGTTTATAATCCGGTAAGAAACTGTGCGCTGAAAGAAGAATATGCTCAGGGTCTGTATATTCGTACGGATAATCACGAGTATCGGCTTATATTTAGATATAAGGACTTAACCGGTCCTCATGACTTGCTTCAAATGGATTCCTGCATGGGGATAGGACGTCTTTTGATAAGTGCAGACGGGGAAAATACCATCAGTTTCGCATGAGATATAAAAAGTGAAAGTTGTTTTACTGTAGAAAAGTAAAAAAACCGTTGACAAATTATTGTTTTTGTGATAATTTATCAGAGGAATAGCTGCCGAAGACAGCAGGTGCCGTAAGGCATAAGGATAAAAACGCCTGCCGAGGAAAGATTCATTCTTGATTCATAAGATTGATTTTGAGCCTCTTTGTCTTGTGCAAAGAGGCTTTCTTAATTTTGAGCAGCGCAGCCTAAAAAAATAAGGAGGTGCACTAATTCATGGCAAAAGTAGAACTTAAAAAACCTGTCGTAGAAGAAATTTCCAACAGCATTAAAGATGCAGCAGCTGTAGTTTTAGTAAACTACAAAGGTATCAATGTTGAGCAGGATACACAGATGCGTAAGGAATTAAGAGAAGCTGGAGTTGTTTACAAAGTTTACAAAAACACAATGATGAACTTTGCATTCAAAGGAACAGCTTGCGAAGAATTATGCCAGCATTTAGAAGGAACAAACGCTTTAGCTGTATGTACAGAAGATGCAACAGCTCCTGCAAGAATCCTTGCTAAATACGCAAAAACAGTTCCGACACTGGAATTAGTAGCAGGTGTTGTAGAAGACGCTTACTACGATAAGGCAGGAATCGAAGCACTTTCCCAGGTTCCTTCAAGAGAAGAACTTCTTGGAAAATTGCTTGGAAGTATCCAGTCTCCTATCGCAAACTTCGCTCGTGTGCTTAATCAGATTGCTGAACAGCAGGCCTAATAAGCAGTTTCAGTGAAGTGACCGCCCAAAGGGGCAGACCAAATAATATAATGAATGAAAAAATTGGAGGTAAATTATAATGGCAAAATTAACAACAGCTGAATTTATTGAAGCTATCAAAGAATTATCCGTATTAGAATTAAACGAATTAGTAAAAGCTTGTGAAGAAGAATTTGGTGTATCTGCAGCAGCAGGTGTTGTAGTTGCAGCAGCAGGCGGAGCAGCAGAAGCAGCAGAAGAAAAAGATGAGTTCGACGTAGAATTAACAGAAGTTGGACCAAACAAAGTTAAAGTTATCAAAATCGTTCGTGAAGCTACAGGCTTAGGCTTAAAAGAAGCTAAAGAAGTAGTTGACGGAGCTCCTAAGGTTCTGAAAGAAGCTGCATCTAAAGCAGAAGCTGAAGAAATCAAAACAAAACTGGAAGCAGAAGGCGCTAAAGTTACTCTTAAATAATTTTAACGTTCAGAGCATTTCTGGAAAATCAAAACTGCCGCATACGGTGATGAAAGTCATCGATGCGGCAGTTTTTTGTTGAATTGAATAAAATTTTATAAATAATTTCGTCATTTTTCCTGCGATAAAAACTTTACAAATTAACGCTTTAATACTATACTGTAATAAAAAAGAGAAAAGAGGGTGGAAAGATAATGATTACGTTTATCATTGGTCTTGTGATTTTGTTTGTAGGTGCAGCGTTATATGGAAGATTCTGCGAAAAGGTTTTTGGACCGGATGACAGAAAGACTCCGGCTTATACCAAGCAGGATGGTATTGATTATGTGCCTATGAAAAAGTGGAAAAACAGTCTTATTAACCTGCTGAATATTGCAGGTACAGGTCCAATTCTGGGTCCTATCCAGGGGATTTTGTTTGGCCCCATTGCCTTTATTACGATTCCTATCGGAAATATTATCGGAGGAGCTATGCACGATTACTTTTCCGGTATGATTTGTCTGCGGGACGGTGGAACACAGATGCCGGATATGATACGGAAGTACAGCAATAAGGGTGTTTATGGAGTCTATCAGGTTTTTTGCAGTTTACTGCTTCTACTGGTGGGTGCGGTGTTTGTTTACACGCCGGGAGACATAGCCGCGACGCAGGTCTTTGGATTTGACGGTGCAGCAACTTCAGTTTCTACCTGGGTAATCTATGGGATGATTTTTGCTTATTATCTTATTGCAACGGTATTTCCTATCGACGCTATTATCGGAAGGATTTATCCGGTTTTCGGTGCAGTGCTTCTGTTTTCAGCTATTGGTGTGTTTATAGGGCTTTTTGTGCAGGGATATCCGCTGGTAGAACTTTGGGATAACTGGAATGGTCCGTTGGTTGCTTACGGAGATTACTTTGGGGAAAATCATTTTATTCCGGTATTTTTCATTACAGTGGCTTGCGGTATTTTGTCTGGATTTCACTCTACACAGACGGCGATTATTTCCCGTACTGTCAAAAGTGAAAAAGAAGGACGTATGACTTTCTATAACATGATGATTGTGGAAGGATTTATTGCTATGGTTTGGGCTGCTGGAGCTATGGGAGTTTACAATCTGGGACTTCAGAGCGCAGATCCGGCTCTGGCTACGGCAACCATTGGTGTGGTTTGTAAGAATTTGCTGGGTTCTGTGGGCGGTATTATAGCACTTGTTGGAGTTATTGTACTTCCCATTACGTCAGGAGATACGGCGCTTCGTTCACTGCGGTTGGCTATTGCGGATACGTTCCGTATTGATCAGACTTCGACAAAGAAACGTTTGGCGCTGTCGGCGGTTATCTTTTCGCTGGTGGCAGCGATTCTGGTATTTGCTAAAATGAATGCAAATGGCTTTAATGTTTTGTGGCGTTATTTCGCCTGGTCGAATCAGGCCCTTTCGTTGTTTGCGTTTTTGGCAATATCTATCTGGATGTTTGAACATAAAAAAGAAAAATTTGTGTGGATGCCTTTGATACCGGGTGCCTGGTATGCTTTTGTTACAATTACCTATATAGCGAATGCTAAGATTGGGTTTAATATTCCATGGACAGGCGCTTATATCGTTGGTGTATGTGCGGCAGTGGCTTATGTGGGTGTGATACTTTGGTATGGCAAGAATAGGGCAGCAGCTGTGAAATAGATTTTGAGAGAACCTTTGCGGAGGTTCTCTTTTGTGTCGGGAAAAAATATTATTTTAGGAAAATCTATTGACACTCTTGACAAAGCATGATATAGTGAGAAATGCACTATTATGGCAAGTTATGCCTAGGAGTCTATCAAAAAGAGACTTCAGCATTAATTAAATTAAAACATACAAGGGGTGAAACGTCAATGGAGAAAAACAGAATCCGTTCCGTAACTAATGGTAAGGCAATGAGAATGTCATACCAGCGCCAGAAAGAGGTACTGGAAATGCCAAACCTCATCGAGGTTCAGAAAGATTCTTACCAGTGGTTTCTGGACGAAGGCTTAAATGAGGTTTTTGAAGACATCTCTCCAATCGCAGACTATAGCGGTAAATTGAGCTTGGAATTTGTTGGCTTTACTTTGTGTGAAGATGAAAAGAAATATTCCATCGAGCAGTGTAAGGAAAGAGATGCAACATATGCAGCGCCTTTGAAAGTAAAGGTGAGATTACACAACAAAGAAAACGGCGAAATTGCTACACATGAGATTTTCATGGGTGATTTGCCACTAATGACAGCAACCGGTACGTTTGTTATTAACGGTGCTGAACGTGTTATCGTCAGCCAGTTAGTACGTTCACCGGGTATTTATTATGCAATCGCACACGATAAACTGGGAAAAACCCTGTATTCCTCTACTGTTATCCCCAACAGGGGCGCATGGCTGGAATATGAAACCGACTCCAATGACGTATTCTATGTGCGTGTAGACAGAACCAGAAAAGTCCCTATTACAGTTTTGATTCGTGCTCTTGGTATTGGCACGAATGCGGAAATTATCGATTTATTCGGTGAAGAACCAAAGATTTTAGCCAGCTTTACAAAGGATACTTCCGAAAACTATCAGGAAGGTCTGCTGGAATTATACAAAAAGATTCGCCCGGGTGAACCGCTGGCTGTGGAAAGTGCAGAGAGCCTGATTACAAGCATGTTCTTTGACCCGCGGCGCTATGACCTGGCAAAAGTGGGACGTTACAAATTTAATAAGAAATTACTCCTTCGTAATCGTATTGCAGGGCAGATGCTTGCTGAAGAGGTCGTGGATGTAACAACAGGCGAGATTATCGCAGAAGCCGGAACCGTTGTAACAAAGGAACTGGCTGACCAGATTCAGAACGCTGCTGTTCCATATGTATGGATTCAGGGCGAAGAGCGCAACATCAAAGTACTTTCCAGCATGGCGGTAGATATCAGAAGTCATGTGGATTTAAGCGAGGAAGAACTGAAAGAGCTGGGTGTTACAGAATTCGTATACTATCCGGTACTTGCAAAGATTCTGGAAGAAAATGAAGAAACGGAAGATATCAAAGACGCAATCAGGAGAGACATTCATGAATTGATTCCGAAGCACATTACAAAGGAAGATATTCTGGCGTCTATCAACTACAACATGCATCTGGAATACGGTCTTGGAACCGATGATGATATCGACCACTTAGGAAACAGACGTATCAGAGCTGTAGGTGAACTGTTGCAGAACCAGTACAGAATCGGTCTTTCCAGACTGGAAAGAGTGGTTCGTGAAAGAATGACCACCCAGGATTTAGATGGTATTTCACCGCAGTCCCTGATTAATATCAAACCGGTAACTGCAGCAGTGAAAGAATTCTTCGGTTCTTCTCAGCTGTCCCAGTTCATGGATCAGAACAACCCTCTGGGTGAGCTGACACATAAGAGACGTCTTTCCGCACTTGGACCTGGCGGTCTGTCCCGAGACAGAGCCGGATTCGAGGTACGAGATGTCCACTACTCCCATTACGGAAGAATGTGTCCTATTGAGACCCCTGAAGGTCCGAACATCGGTCTGATTAACTCTCTGGCTTCTTATGCGAGAATCAATGAGTATGGTTTCGTAGAAGCGCCTTACAGAAAGATTGATAAGACAGATAAGAAAAATCCTCGTGTTACAGATGAAGTTATCTATATGACAGCAGATGAAGAGGATAATTACCATGTAGCACAGGCGAATGAGCCGCTGGACGAAGAAGGACATTTCATTCATAAGAATGTATCCGGTCGTTACAGAGAAGAAACACAGGAATACGAACGCCAGATGTTCGATTATATGGACGTATCCCCGAAGATGGTGTTCTCAGTGGCTACAGCTTTGATTCCGTTCCTGCAGAACGACGACGCCAACCGTGCGCTCATGGGTTCCAACATGCAGCGTCAGGCCGTGCCGCTTCTGACGACAGACGCGCCGGTAGTTGGTACTGGTATGGAATCAAAAACAGCAGTGGACTCCGGTGTTTGTGTGCTTGCGGATAAAGCAGGTACTGTAGAGTGTGCTGCGTCAAAAGAAATTACTATTAAAAATGATGACGGTACAAAATCCGTTTATCATCTGACAAAATTCATGAGAAGTAACCAGAGTAACTGCTACAACCAGAGACCGATTGTGTTTAAGGGTGAGCATGTAGAAGCAGGACAGGTTATTGCAGACGGTCCTTCTACTTCTAACGGAGAACTGGCACTTGGTAAGAACCCGTTGATTGGATTCATGACCTGGGAAGGTTACAACTACGAGGATGCCGTTCTTCTGAGCGAAAGACTGGTTATGGATGATGTATATACATCTATTCATATTGAAGAATATGAAGCGGAAGCAAGAGATACCAAGCTGGGACCGGAAGAAATTACAAGAGATGTTCCTGGTGTGGGTGACGATGCATTAAAAGATTTGGACGAAAGAGGTATTATCCGTATCGGTGCGGAAGTTCGTGCCGGAGATATTCTGGTTGGTAAGGTAACTCCAAAGGGAGAGACAGAACTGACTGCAGAAGAAAGACTGCTTCGTGCTATCTTTGGTGAGAAAGCAAGAGAAGTGCGTGATACTTCCCTGAAAGTGCCGCATGGTGAATACGGTATTGTCGTAGACGCAAAAGTGTTTACAAGAGAAAACGGCGACGAGTTGTCACCGGGTGTAAACCAGGCTGTCCGCATCTACATCGCACAGAAGAGAAAAATCTCTGTTGGTGATAAGATGGCCGGTCGTCACGGTAACAAGGGTGTTGTCTCCCGTGTACTTCCTGTAGAAGATATGCCGTTCCTGCCAAATGGACGTCCGCTGGACATCGTACTGAATCCTCTGGGCGTGCCTTCCCGTATGAACATCGGACAGGTGCTGGAAATCCACTTGAGTCTTGCTGCGAAAGCACTTGGCTTCAATATTGCGACACCGGTATTTGACGGTGCAAACGAAAATGATATTCAGGACACACTGGAGCTTGCAAATGATTATGTAAATACAGAAGATTTTGAAGAGTTCCGTGCAAAATATGAAGATACATTAAGACCGGAAGTTATGCAGTTCCTGGACGAAAACAAGGCTCACAGAGAGCTTTGGAAGGGCGTTCCGCTTTCCAGAGACGGAAAAGTAAGACTGCGAGATGGACGTACCGGTGAATATTTTGACAGTCCGGTAACCATCGGACACATGCACTACCTGAAACTGCATCACCTGGTAGACGATAAGATTCATGCACGTTCCACTGGTCCATACTCCCTGGTAACACAGCAGCCGCTGGGTGGTAAAGCTCAGTTCGGCGGACAGCGTTTCGGAGAGATGGAGGTTTGGGCTCTGGAGGCTTACGGTGCATCTTATACTCTGCAGGAAATCCTGACAGTAAAATCCGATGATGTTATCGGTCGTGTGAAAACTTACGAAGCAATTATTAAAGGCGACAATATTCCGAAACCGGGTGTTCCGGAATCCTTCAAGGTACTTCTGAAAGAATTGCAGTCCCTGGGTCTTGACGTCAGAGTTCTGGGCGAAGACATGCAGGAAGTGGAAATCATGGAAAACGTAGATTACGGCGATACAGACATGCGTTCCATTATCGAAGGCGATTCCAGAGGAAGAGAAGAAGAGGACTACGGCAGCCACGGATTCTCCAAACAGGAGTTTGAAGGAGAAGAACTGGTAGATGTTGAAGAAGAAGCTGATGAAGACGACGTATTCTTAGGCTTTGATGAAGATGCTCTTGACGAAGAGTAAGGAGGAAAGGAGTCCACAATGCCAGAAACAGCAAAGAATGAGGTATATAAGCCAATGACCTTTGATGCCATTAAAATCGGACTGGCATCCCCGGAGAAAATCCGGGAATGGTCTCATGGTGAGGTGAAAAAACCGGAAACCATTAACTACAGAACACTGAAACCGGAAAAGGACGGCCTTTTCTGCGAAAGAATCTTCGGACCAAGCAAGGATTGGGAGTGTCACTGTGGTAAGTATAAGAAGATTCGTTATAAAGGCGTAATCTGTGACAGATGTGGTGTTGAAGTGACAAAAGCATCTGTCCGCAGAGAGCGTATGGGACATATTGAACTGGCAGCGCCGGTTTCCCATATCTGGTATTTCAAGGGTATTCCTTCCAGAATGGGTCTGATTCTTGACCTGTCCCCAAGAACTTTGGAAAAAGTTCTTTATTTTGCTAACTACATTGTACTGGATGCAGGAACTACAGACCTGCAGTACAAACAGGTTCTGACGGAGAGAGAATATCAGGACGCCAGAGAAAAATACGGCGAAGAATTCCGCGTGGGCATGGGTGCAGAAGCGATTCAGGAACTTCTGGCAGCTATCGACCTGGAAAGAGAATCCAAAGAGCTGAAAGCGGGCTTAAAGGATTCGACAGGCCAGAAACGTGCCCGTATTGTAAAACGTCTGGAAGTTGTAGAAGCTTTCCGTGAATCCGGAAACAGACCGGACTGGATGATTATGACTGTTGTTCCGGTAATTCCGCCGGATTTACGTCCTATGGTACAGCTGGACGGCGGACGTTTTGCAACCTCTGACTTAAATGATTTGTACAGAAGAATTATCAATAGAAACAACCGTCTGAAAAGACTGTTGGAACTGGGCGCACCGGATATTATTGTCCGCAACGAGAAGAGAATGCTGCAGGAAGCTGTGGACGCTCTTATCGACAATGGACGCCGCGGCCGTCCGGTTACAGGTCCTGGAAACAGAGCGCTGAAATCCCTTTCCGATATGCTGAAAGGTAAATCAGGACGTTTCCGTCAGAACCTGCTTGGTAAACGTGTTGACTACTCAGGACGTTCCGTTATCGTCGTAGGACCGGAACTGAAAATTTTCCAGTGTGGTCTTCCGAAAGAAATGGCTATCGAGCTGTTTAAGCCGTTCGTAATGAAAGAACTGGTATCTAACGGTACTGCCCACAACATCAAGAATGCAAAGAAGATGGTAGAAAAGCTGGAGCCGGCTGTATGGGACGTACTGGAAGATGTTATTAAAGAGCATCCGGTTATGTTAAACCGTGCACCTACTCTGCACAGACTTGGTATTCAGGCCTTTGAACCGATTCTGGTAGAGGGTAAGGCAATTAAGCTGCACCCATTGGTTTGTACTGCGTTCAACGCGGACTTCGATGGTGACCAGATGGCGGTTCACCTTCCATTGTCTGTAGAAGCTCAGGCAGAGTGCCGTTTCCTTCTGCTTTCACCGAATAACCTGCTGAAACCGTCTGATGGTGGTCCGGTAGCCGTTCCTTCACAGGATATGGTTCTTGGTATTTACTATCTGACACAGGAAAGACCGGGAAGCAAGGGCGAAGGCAAGATATTCAAGAGTGTAAACGAAGCTATTCTGGCTTATGAAAACCAGGCCATTACTCTGCAGACCAAGATTTTTGTATATGCAGAGAAGAAAATGGCTGATGGAAGCATTTTAAGAGGAAAGGTGCCGTCCACACTGGGACGTCTTCTGTTCAACGAAATTCTTCCTCAGGATTTAGGCTTTGTTGACAGAACTGTACCGGGCAATGAATTGCTTCCGGAAGTGGATTTCCTGGTAGGAAAGAAACAGTTAAAACAGATTCTGGAAAAAGTTATCAATACTCACGGCGCAACCAAGACGGCAGAAGTTTTGGATGCAATTAAAGCTATGGGTTACAAATATTCTACAAGAGCGGCTATGACGGTATCTATTTCCGATATGACCGTGCCGCCTCAGAAACCGGAAATGATTAAACAGGCACAGGATACCGTTGACCTGATTACCAAGAACTTCAAACGTGGTCTGATTACAGAAGAAGAGCGTTACAAAGAAGTTGTAGATACATGGAAAAAGACGGACGATGCCCTGACAAAAGCGCTGCTTACCGGACTGGACAAGTACAACAACATCTTCATGATGGCTGACTCCGGTGCCCGTGGTTCTGATAAGCAGATTAAACAGCTGGCAGGTATGCGTGGTTTGATGGCCGATACAACTGGTCACACCATCGAGTTGCCTATTAAATCAAACTTCCGTGAAGGTCTGGACGTACTGGAATACTTCATGTCTGCCCATGGTGCTCGTAAAGGTCTGTCCGATACAGCGCTTCGTACCGCCGACTCCGGTTACCTGACAAGACGTCTGGTTGACGTTTCTCAGGAACTGATTGTCCGCGATGTGGACTGCTGTGAAGGTACAGGAGAAATTCCGGGTATGTGGATTAAAGCCTTTGCAGACGGAAAAGAAGAAATCGAAAGTCTTCAGGAACGTATTACAGGACGTTTCTCCTGCGAGACAATCAAAGATAAAGATGGAAATGTTATCGTAAAAGCAAACCATATGATTACACCGAAACGTGCTGCAAGAGTGGTAAAAGACGGTGTAAACGCAGAAGGCAAGCCATACGATACTGTAAAAATCCGTACGATTCTTACCTGTAAATGTAAGATTGGTGTCTGCGCAAAATGTTACGGTGCCAACATGGCTACAGGTGAGCCGGTACAGGTTGGTGAATCTGTTGGTATCATTGCAGCGCAGTCCATCGGTGAACCTGGTACACAGCTTACCATGCGTACTTTCCATACCGGTGGTGTGGCCGGCGGAGATATCACACAGGGTCTTCCTCGTGTCGAAGAACTTTTCGAGGCAAGAAAGCCGAAAGGTCTTGCCATTATCACGGAAATCCAGGGTGTTGCGACTCTGAAAGATACTAAGAAGAAGCGTGAGATTATTGTTACAGACAATGAGAGCGGTGAATCCAAGACTTACCTGATTCCATACGGCTCCCGTATTAAAGTACAGGATGGCGATTATCTGGAAGCAGGTGACGAACTGACAGAAGGTTCTGTAAATCCGCATGATATCCTGAGAATTAAGGGTGTTCGTGCTGTACAGGATTACATGATTCGCGAAGTACAGCGAGTTTACCGTCTGCAGGGTGTAGAAATCAACGATAAGCATATCGAAGTGATTGTTCGCCAGATGTTGAAGAAAATCCGTATCGAGAATAATGGAGATACAGAATTCCTTCCGGGTACTCTGGTAGACGTTTTAGACTTCGAGGAGGAAAATGGAAAACTTATTGCAGAGGGCAAAGAGCCGGCAGAAGGCCAGCAGGTTATGCTGGGTATCACAAAGGCTTCTCTGGCAACCAACTCCTTCTTATCAGCCGCTTCCTTCCAGGAAACTACAAAGGTTCTTACAGAAGCAGCTATCAAAGGTAAGATTGACCCGCTTATCGGTCTGAAAGAAAACGTTCTTATCGGTAAATTGATTCCGGCTGGTACAGGTATGAAGACTTATGCCAACATTAAGCTGGATACAGACGGAGATGACGAAGAAGAGTTTGAAGACGACTTAGATGAGACAGAAGATGAATTACTGGAAACTGCAGAGGATTCTGAAGATGCAGAAGGGGAAGAAGTAGAAGAAATGGAACTTTCTGAAGAGGAAGAAGAAGCAGAATTAACAGAAGAATAAAAACAGAAGCACGGAGAATTCCGAAAGGGGTTTTCCGTGCTTCTGTTTTATATAACAGATATGTAAAACTGTTTAATAGCATAGGCCGCAGCGCCGGCAGCGCCTTCCAAAGGATTGTAGGGAAGGATGTTTACGGTCTGGTCTGTTGGGTCATCCACAAAAAGGAGCTGCTGCTTAATGTAGTCCATGAGTTCCTCACTGATTTCCTTGTTGGAAAAGAGGGGGCAGTGAAGATAAATCTTGTCCGGGTTCATAATAATGGCCAGATTGGAAATGGTAACACCTAAATATTTCAGGGCAGTGGAAATATAACTGCCTACCTGAGGGTCGCCCAGGGAGAAGGCCTTGGATATATCCTCCAGCGTCAGTTCTTCCGCGGAAGGCTTTAGGGAAGTCAGAACCGTTGCAGCGTTGCTGTTGTAAAGCAACCGGCAATATTTTAAGAGCCAGGTTTCGCTGCAGTAAGTCTGAAGACAGCCGCGCTTGCCGCATTCGCATTTTTTGCCTTCTGGATTTACAATGGTGTGTCCAATCTCTCCGGCATAGTAGTTTGTACCCTGAAAGAGGCGGCTGTCTTTCATCATGGCACAGAACATTCCCAGTCCTATATGGAAAAAAGCAAAAGTTTCCGGTGAAGACTTGTCGAACAGATAGCGTCCGAAAGCCATACAGCGCACATTATTTTCACATATTACCGGAAATGGAAGGCGCTTTTTTAATTCTTTCCCGCTGAATCCGGGAAAAGTAGAAGAATTTACAATCACCTTATCTTGTTTGTGATCAATGTGTCCGGGTACAGCAACACCAATTCCTATAAGAGAGTTGGAGATTTCAGGGAGACTGTCCAAAATCTCTGTGATTTTATGTATCAGGAATTCCGTAATGTTTTCTTTTGGCTCTGCTTTCCTCAGTATGGAAGTTTCGAATACAGGTTTTCCCCGGAGATTGCAGATGAGAAAACGTACATGCCGCAGGGTGAATTCTACTCCCATGGAATATACATGGTCGGGAACGATATCCAGCAGAATTTTCTTTCGTCCGGGAGAAGAGTCTCCAAGGGTTTCATCCGAACCTAATTCCCGGATAATACCTTCCTGAATAAAATTTGAGGATATGGAAGTTACTGTAGCGGGGGTAATCTGTGTTTTTTTGGCAATGGTTGAACGGGCAACCGGAGCATGACGGAAAATATATTCCAGAATGGTGCTTCTGTTTTCCTGAGTGGTCATAAGCTGCAAACCTCCTGTAACAAATCTAATATTAAAAGTTTTCAATCAGAGGAAAGCCAGTATAATTGGTAGAAACTTCCACTACCCGATAAACATCAAGGGCTTTCTGGAAAGTGTCTTCCTGCGAACAAATATAATAGGTAAAGGTTTTCCAGGCTTCTCCGGCCTCTTGTGTCCTGCCGTCAGCAAGAAGGAAGAGGGCTTTTGATAATAATATACAATATTCCCTGTGGTAGTCAAGGTGTTTCCAGAAAAGCTGCTGTACAGGGGGCAGCGCTGCTTTGTCCTGGGCAGCGCACACAGACAAAAAGGTTTCTGCTGTCTGTGCCACCTGCTTCATGTTCTTTGCCACAGCAGGATTTTGACGGCTACCTTTGCCATTGCAGTAATCGCAGTTGCACAGAGATGAGAGCCGGGACAGGTAGGAAAAGCAGGATTCCCAGTCCTTTCCGTAGGCGGCCTGGAAATACTCCTCCACCAGTTCTTCAAAGGAGCAGTCTGTTCCGAAAAGACATTTTCCCATAATGTAGTTGGGCAGTCCGTTGGGGAGAAAGCAGCGGAGTTCCTGACAACTCATGTATCCGTCCAGTTTTAAATCCGTCAGGCGGTGAATATCCTCGTAGATAATCCGCGAAATATGCAGGTATCCCATATCTCCATAATGAGCTCGGCCCAGGGGATAGTCATAATCGAAACACTCTCCGTGGAAAATTTTCTGCCACTGAGCCAGAAAAGAAAGGTTTTCTGTTAGATTTACCGGCAGGGTAATCTGATTTCTCTGGTACGGTACAGGTGCGGGGAGTTGTTCCGGAATTTCATAGGACTGCAGAAATGTTCGGCTGATAGGGGCGAACATCATAACAAACCGATGAGGGTGGAGTAATTTTTCTTCTATGGGAGCCCACAGAAGTTCTTCGTAAATCAGAAAAACAATTTTTGTGTCCAGATGTTTTTGGCTCAGGGCTCTGTCAATTTCATTCAAAATATGTACATACAGGTCCGAAGGTAAATGCTTTTTGCAGGTATCACATTCGCAGTGGTTGTTGGAAGCGTCTGCCAGCCATACATGGAGATAGTCTACTTCAGGATGGAGCATGGCATAAGCCGTTACCTTTTCTGCGAAAGAAGCAATGACATCTGGGTTGGAATAGCACAGGTTTGTGTTGATTGGAATGCCCTGAAAAAATCCTCTTTTTCCGTCTATAAGAGCTGTCATGTTTTCCTGTTCTTTGGTAAGAGTCGTGTCTGAAGGAACCCATCCCAGAGTATTTTGTCCCAGTACGGAACAAGTCCAGCCGTGCCCTACCCTATGGTGTTTCAAGCTTCTTTTCTGCAGTTCCCGGTCAATAACCGAGGAAATTTCGGCTGCCTTTTCCAGAGAAAATGCTTCCGGTTTCTTCAGAGGATTGTTTTTATGGCTGTACCATAGATTTAGAAAAGCATAAGGGAGCTCAAACTGCAGAAAAAAGGAATTGTAGCCCAGTTTCGGAAGCCAGTCGATAAATTCCAAAATATTTTCCGGCGTATCTGCGCCTTCGATACAGACTCCTCTGTGACGATAACGTGCCTTTTGGCGCCGGGAAATCTGGATTTCTTCTATATGGGGGACAGAAGGAATCCATTCATATTCTTTTCCCGGTCTTAGAAAGCGGCAGCCCAGAAGCGTGAGATACTGATACACGCCCAGGAGTACAGAGCGGGGATTACTGCCTTTGATATGCCCGCTTAAATGGGAGATTTCAATTTCGTATTCATCTTCATCTGAAGAACATTCAGAATCAGGAAAGAGTCCGAGGCATATTTTTTTGCGGTAAGTCTCGTCCGTCTGCTCAGTATCTTGCGAAAAAGAAATCATATTATTTATTTTTGATAAGTAATATCTCAACTCAGAACCAGCGAACAGAATGGTTTTTGATGTTGATAAATACTCAACTCGGATATCCATTTTTAGCCCTCCATAGTTTGGTTATTAAAAATAATAAATTGTAAATTGATTATAACGAAAAGAAAACGAAAAGTATATGTGAAAAATGCACATAAAATAAAAAGTTAAATTGACTATATTTAACAAAATAGTAAATAAATGTTGATTTATTACCAAGAACATAGTATATTATACCCATGGAAACGAAAAGGGAAAAAGAGGAAATGATAATTATATAAAATAAATAAATGGAGGGCTATATGAAAACGAAAACAACATTGGCGGAGTTCAAAAGTTTGAATTCTGTCAGAAAAAAACGTATTTTGCGGAAAAATGCCTGGTGCTGGGTGTTTATGCTGCCAACTTTGATTCTGTACATTTTGTTTCAGGGATATCCGATTATTACCAGTGCCTGGTATTCTCTTCTGGATTGGTCGGGTATGACTATGAATGCCACCTATGTGGGGCTTGGAAACTTCAAAGAGCTTCTGGCGGATCCCCTGTTTTACAATTCTGTGGCAAACAGCTTTAAGTATATGGCGCTAAGTGTTCCGATTCAGCTTGTTTTGTCTCTGGTTATTGCTTACATATTGACCAGTATTATCCGGAGAGGGGCTACAGTGTTCCGTACCATGTATTTCGTTCCTGTGGTAACGACTGCTTCTATCGTAGGAATTATTATGATTTTTATTTTCGGCGGTACGGGTCCTGTAAACCAGCTATTGTCACTTCTGGGAATTGATACGATTAACTTTCTGGGAGATGAAAAAACAGCGCTCTTTACGGTGGTGCTTATCGGTATCTGGAAAGACCTGGGAACATATATGATTTACTGGATTGCTGCTCTGCAGAGTGTATCACAGGATGTATATGAGGCCGCAAAAATCGATGGGGCCGGAAAGTTCAGAACCTTTACAGATGTAGTTTTTCCTTTGATTCTTCCTATCGGCGGTGTAATTGCTGTGCTGTGCGTCATTGGTTCTTTGAAAGTATTCGATATTGTGCAGACCATGACCAATGGCGGGCCTTACTTTGCGACAGATGTTGTGGCAACCTTTGTATACCGGACAGCTTATTCCAGTACAACCGGAAGTCCCCGTCTGGGTTATGCCAGTGCGGCGGCGCTCTTGTTTGGTCTTATGGTAGTTATCATCGGTCTTGTGTTAAACGGGGTCAAAACTTACTTTAATAAGAAGAGAAATATTTAGGAAAGGGGATAGGCGAATTTATGAAAAGAGAAAAAATTGCAGGGAAATTTGGTAGAAGTATTGTGTATGTACTGCTTTCTGTTGTGGCTCTGATCTGGATATATCCCTTTATCTGGATGATTACGGCATCGCTGAAAACCCAGGATGAGTTTTTTGCCAGCGGTTTAAGTTTGATACCAAAGAGCCTGAACTTTGAAAACTATGTGAGAGCATGGAACAATGCCAATTTCGGTGTGTACTTTAAGAACTCCATTATTGTAACAGTCAGTGTGGTGGTGATTGTGCTTCTGGCAACTTCTGCGGCTGGCTATGTTATGGGGCGCTATGCTTTTGTGGGCAAGAAACTGATTATGGGAATCTTCATGGCAAGTATTACCATTCCTTTGGTATTTACTGTAATTCCAATTTATGAATTGCTGAAGGAAATGGGGCTGGAACAGAATCTGCTGGGGTTGATTCTGGCGGAAGCAGGAGGAGGACATGTTATTTTCCTGATGCTTTTCTCCAGTTTTTACGGGGGGATTCCAAAGGAACTGGAAGAAGCAGCAACCATTGACGGCAGCGGTTTCCTGAAAACGTATTCCAGTATTATGTTTCCGCTGGCCAAACCGATTATGGCAACGGTAGTTATCATGCAGTTTATATGGACCTGGAACTCTTTCCTTTTGCCGTTGATTGTTACGCTGAGCAGACCGGAGCTGAGGACACTGGCGGTTGGCCTGTATGCCCTTCGGGGAGAAAATGTGGTGGACTGGACAGGTATTGCAGCTGGCGCATGTATTGCGGTTCTGCCTATTATTCTGATATTTATATGCCTGCAGAGATATTTTGTAGATGGTGTAGCAGGTGCAGTAAAGAGTTAAGAAATAAAATTTACTATATTTATTTTAAGGAGGTATTTTAACATGAAAAAGAGAATTGCAGCATTAGCTATGGCTGGTCTGATGGTATTATCAGCAGCGGGATGCGGTCCTCAGGTAAACGGAGGGGACTCTGAAGGGAAAGAGCAGGAGTCATCTTCTGAGAAAAAAGAAGATGCAAAAGGTGATGGAGAGGTGGTACTCCAGGTTGTAGATATGAGTGACTCTACAAAGGCCAGAAGAGAAGAGTACAACAAAAAGTTTGAGGAAGAGAACAACTGTAAGGTTGAGTATACGGTATTGGCAGGAGACCAGTATCAGACAACCATCAACTCTTCTATTAAAGCAAACACAGCGCCGGATTTATTTGCGCTTCCAAGCGGTGTGAAATTGTCGACAGCCGTGGAAGAAGGCTGGTATATGCCGATGAATGATTATGTGGAAGACGGATTCTTTGATACTTTTTCAGAAGGTGCATTGAATGAAGGTATTACGACTATGGATGGGGAAGTGTATGTGCTTCCAGAAGCGGCTAATATTGTTAATACACTGGTATTCTACAATAAAAATGTACTGGAAGACGCAGGTGTAGATACCAACAACCTTCCAAAAACCTGGAGTGAATTCAGAGAAGCCTGCAAACAGGTTACAGAAGCAGGAAAAGGCAAATACTATGGTATGATTGAAGGCGGAAAACAGATAAACAGACTGGAAATCGCAATCCGTGCGCTGTCTTGTCTGGCAGGCAGCAAGTCTAATGATATCGGTGTTATCAGTATGGTAGACGGCAAAAATGTACTGAATTCTGATGCTATGATTCAGGCCTTTGATTTTTACAGCGGACTGGTACAGGACGGCAGTTTCCATCCGGATTCCGCAAACCTGGCAGCGCCGGAAGCAAGAGCATTGTTCGCACAGAATCAGGCAGCATTTTTGATTCAGGGAGCATGGTGTATCTCCACATGGGAAAAAGAAAATCCGGATTTGGAGTTTGGTGTTATGGAAATGCCGGTGCCGGATGAGGGTGCAAAGGGCGGTCTTCCTTACATTGGTGCGCAGCCATGGATGGGTATCTCCAAAACTTCTGAAAATCCGGAATTGGCAGCAAAATATCTTCAGGGACTCTATTCTGAAGAATATCAGTCTGGGGTTGTAGAAGATGGAGGTTTCGTATCAGCAATAGAAGGTGTGAATGAAAAATACATGAAAGACGGCGTTATGAAAGATTACTACACACTGGCTCTGGAACAGGGTAAACTCTGCCCGGATCCAATCGTAGGAAATGCAGATACAGCGGCTGTTTATGCAAATATCAAAGAAGTATCCCCGAATCTGGGACAGATTGTACAGGGTGTTCTTACCGGAAAAACAGATTACAAAGATTCCCTGAATACACTGGCAGAAAATACACAGAAAGAATGGGATAACGGAATTGCAAAAGCAAAAGAAGCGGGGGCGAATGTTTCTGCAGCAGATTTTGAATTTAAAAACTGGAATCCATTAGAAGATTATACGGCAGAGAACTACGAAAGCAAATAAGAGAGGAAAGCCGGGGCCCGGAATTTGGGTTCCGGTTTTTTTCTGCAAAAAAGTGAAAAAGCCCTTGACACCGTAATTTTTCGTGGATATAATGAGAGAGCGTGCATAAAAGACGTAAGTTTTTTGTGTGCAAAAAAGTTTATTCAGAATTGAATGACTGGCAGCCACTAATTCCTTCTTAAAAGGAAGAAGGATGTGCAAATTTTACAGGAGGTGAAAGGAATGCCAACATTTAACCAGTTAGTAAGAAAAGGACGTCAGACTACAGCGAAAAAGTCTACAGCACCTGCACTTCAGAAGAGCTACAACTCTTTACAGAAAAAGACATCTGATATGTCTTCTCCACAGAAGAGAGGTGTTTGTACAGCTGTTAAAACTGCTACACCTAAAAAACCTAACTCTGCTCTTAGAAAAATCGCCAGAGTTCGTCTTTCCAACGGAATCGAAGTAACAAGCTACATCCCAGGAGAAGGTCACAACCTTCAGGAGCATAGCGTTGTTCTTATCCGTGGTGGAAGGGTTAAGGACTTACCTGGTACAAGATACCACATCATCAGAGGTACTCTTGATACTGCAGGTGTTGCTAACAGAAAACAGGCCCGTTCTAAATACGGCGCTAAGAGACCGAAAAAGAAATAATTCTAAAAAGGTTTCATAAGAATTTTAAGAGCTGATCCTATTGTTTGGGACAGCAGGAATTAATCAATCGAAAATTCACGGAAGACTAGAACTATGAATTTGTACGGTATTCCATATACCCTGCCGGTTGCGGGTTAAATATAGGACCTTACCAGTGCGAACATGCAATAGTTATCTGCGTGAGTACCGATGATTTAATCACAATGATTAAGGAGGGAAGTAACGTGCCACGTAAAGGACATACTCAGAAAAGAGACGTTCTGGCTGACCCAATGTACAATAGCAAGGTAGTTACTAAACTTATTAACAGCATTATGCTGGACGGTAAGAAAGGTGTAGCTCAGAAAATTGTTTACGGTGCATTCGCCAGAGTGGAAGAAAAAGCTGGAAAACCAGCAATCGAAGTATTTGAAGAAGCAATGAACAACATCATGCCTGTATTAGAGGTTAAAGCAAGACGTATCGGTGGAGCTACCTACCAGGTACCTATTGAAGTAAGAGCAGACAGACGTCAGGCATTAGCTCTTCGCTGGATTACATTGTACTCCCGTAAAAGAGGAGAAAAAACAATGGAAGAAAGACTGGCTAATGAATTATTAGATGCAATGAACAACACAGGTGCATCTGTTAAGAAGAAAGAAGACATGCATAAGATGGCTGAGGCAAATAAAGCATTTGCTCACTATCGTTTCTAAGAGGAGGAAATCCAATTGGCTGGAAGAGAATATCCATTAGAGAGAACCAGAAACATCGGTATTATGGCGCATATTGATGCTGGTAAAACTACCACAACAGAGCGTATTCTGTACTATACCGGTGTAAACTATAAAATCGGTGATACTCATGAAGGTACTGCTACCATGGACTGGATGGAGCAGGAACAGGAAAGAGGTATCACAATTACTTCAGCCGCTACTACATGCCACTGGACTCTGCAGGAAAACTGCAAACCGAAACCAGGTGCATTAGAGCATCGTATCAACATCATTGATACACCGGGACACGTTGACTTTACAGTAGAAGTTGAGCGTTCTCTGCGTGTACTTGATGGTGCGGTAGGTGTATTCTGTGCTAAGGGCGGTGTTGAACCACAGTCTGAAAACGTATGGCGTCAGGCTGACACTTACAATGTACCTCGTATGGCTTTCATCAACAAGATGGACATCCTTGGTGCAGACTTCTACAACGCAGTAGAACAGATTAAAACAAGATTAGGTAAAAATGCTATCTGCATTCAGTTACCAATCGGTAAAGAAGATGAATTCAAAGGAATCATCGACTTATTTGAAATGAAAGCCTACATCTACAATGATGAAAAAGGTGATGATATTTCTATCGTAGATATTCCGGAAGACATGAAAGAAGACGCAGAACTGTACCGTACAGAACTGGTAGAGAAAATCTGCGAATTAGACGATGACTTAATGATGGAATATCTGGAAGGCGAAGAACCTTCTACAGAAGCATTAAAAGCTGCACTGAGAAAAGGTACATGCGAATGTGCTGCTGTTCCTGTTTGCTGTGGTACAGCTTACAGAAACAAAGGTGTTCAGAAGCTTCTCGATGCTATCATTGAGTACATGCCATCACCGGTAGACGTACCTGCTATTCAGGGTACAGACTTAGATGGAAACCCAATGGAAAAACATTCCTCAGATGATGAACCATTTGCAGCTCTTGCATTCAAAATCATGGTTGACCCATTTGTTGGTAAGCTTGCATTCTTCCGTGTATATTCAGGAACAATCAACTCCGGTTCTTATGTTCTGAACTCTACAAAAGGAAAGAAAGAACGTGTTGGACGTATCCTTCAGATGCACGCTAACAAACGTCAGGAATTAGATAAAGTATATGCCGGTGATATCGCAGCAGCTGTTGGTTTGAAATTTACAACAACAGGTGATACAATCTGTGACGAACAGCATCCGGTAATTCTGGAGTCTATGGAATTCCCAGAACCAGTTATCGAGCTTGCTATCGAGCCTAAGACAAAAGCTGGTCAGGGTAAATTAGGTGAGTCTTTAGCAAAACTTGCTGAAGAAGACCCAACATTCCGTGCTCATACAAATAAAGAAACAGGACAGACAATCATCGCTGGTATGGGTGAGCTTCACCTGGAAATCATCGTAGACCGTCTGCTTCGTGAATTCAAAGTAGAAGCAAACGTAGGTGCTCCTCAAGTTGCTTACAAAGAAACATTTACAAAAGCTGTAGATGTTGACAGCAAATATGCAAAACAGTCCGGTGGTCGTGGACAGTACGGTCACTGTAAAGTTAAATTCGAGCCTATGGATGCCAACGGTGAAGAACTGTTCAAGTTCGAATCCACAGTTGTTGGTGGTGCTATTCCGAAGGAATACATCCCTGCAGTTGGCGAAGGTATCGAAGAGGCTATGAAAGCCGGTATCCTTGGCGGATTCCCGGTAGTCGGCGTATATGCTAACGTATATGATGGTTCTTACCATGAAGTCGACTCTTCTGAAATGGCATTCCACATTGCAGGTTCTCTTGCATTTAAAGATGCTATGGCAAAAGCGTCACCAGTACTTCTTGAGCCAATCATGAGAGTTGAAGTTACAACTCCGGAAGATTACATGGGTGATATTATCGGTGATATCAACTCCCGTCGTGGACGTATCGAAGGTATGGACGATATCGGCGGTGGTAAGATGATTCGCGGATTCGTTCCCCTGGCTGAAATGTTCGGATACGCAACAGACTTACGTTCCAGAACACAGGGCCGTGGTAACTATTCCATGTTCTTTGAAAAATATGAACCAGTTCCAAAATCTGTACAGGAAAAGGTTCTGTCAGGAAAAGCTGACAAATAAGAAATAGTTAAAATAAACTTGCAAATATCCTTGATTTGCAATATAATCAAGGATAGCAGGTTGACTATATCAACCGCCTCGTTATGAGGCAACAAAATCAAAAAAACTATTTGCCCAAACGGGGCGCATGTTAAACAAGGAGGACATTCAAAATGGCTAAAGCTAAATTTGAAAGAAGCAAACCGCATTGTAACATTGGTACCATTGGACACGTTGACCATGGTAAAACAACTTTAACAGCTGCTATCACAAAAACTCTTGCTGCAAGAGTTGCTGGTAACACAGCTACAGATTTCGAAAATATCGATAAAGCTCCGGAAGAAAGAGAACGTGGTATCACAATCTCTACAGCTCACGTTGAATATGAAACAGAAAAACGTCACTACGCACATGTTGACTGCCCAGGACATGCTGACTACGTTAAGAACATGATTACTGGTGCTGCTCAGATGGACGGTGCTATCTTAGTAGTAGCTGCTACAGACGGTGTTATGGCTCAGACAAAAGAGCACATCCTTCTTTCCCGTCAGGTAGGTGTTCCTTACATCGTTGTATTCATGAACAAATGTGATATGGTTGATGATGAAGAACTTCTTGAACTGGTAGAAATGGAAATCCGTGAACTCTTAAGCGAGTATGACTTCCCAGGAGATGACATCCCGGTTATCCGTGGATCAGCTCTTAAAGCTCTTGAAGATCCGAGCAGCGAGTGGGGAGACAAGATCATGGAACTTATGGATGCTGTTGACAGCTACATTCCAGACCCACAGCGTGACACAGATAAACCATTCGTAATGCCTGTAGAGGATGTATTCTCTATCACAGGTCGTGGTACAGTTGCTACTGGTAGAGTAGAGGCTGGTGTACTTCACGTATCTGACGAAGTTGAAATCGTTGGTATCAAAGAAGAAACACGTAAAGTTGTTGTAACTGGTATCGAAATGTTCCGTAAACTCCTTGATGAAGCTCAGGCTGGTGATAACATCGGTGCACTTCTTCGTGGTGTTCAGAGAAACGAAATCGAGCGTGGACAGGTTCTTGCTAAACCAGGAACACTTACATGCCATACAAAATTCACAGCTCAGGTTTACGTTCTGACAAAAGATGAAGGTGGACGTCATACTCCATTCTTCAACAACTACCGTCCACAGTTCTACTTCAGAACAACAGACGTTACAGGTGTTTGTATGTTACCAGAAGGTACAGAAATGTGCATGCCTGGTGATAACGTAGAAATGACAATCGAACTGATTCACCCAATCGCTATGAGCCAGGGTCTTACATTCGCTATCCGCGAGGGTGGACGTACTGTAGGATCAGGACGTGTTGCTACAATCATCGAGTAATCACTGATTAATATATATTGAGTACCGTAAGGTACATTGTGTCCAAACGTAAGATACCCGTAGAACTTCGGTTCTACGGGTTTTTCTGTTGCCTGGAAAATATAAAAGGGCGGAAAAGAATAACGAACGGCATAGAAAAACGGTTGCCGGGAGAGTGTCCTGACAACCGTTTGTGATAACAGAATGATAACAAAATCTTAAATTAATCCAACTAAAGAGCTTTCGTGCAGTACTGCTGATGGATTATATTTTTCTATAAGTGAATTTATAATTAGGCGATTTCCCGCACTGATTTTGGGACTTAAGGTAATTTCCATTTGTGCGTAAGCATTTTCATCTAGGGTTAAATCATAAAAAGGAAAAGCCTGTTTGGCCTGACCAAGTAAAATCTTGGCACTAGTTGTTTGAAATTCTTGAACAGATTTGTCAACTGCTTGATTTAGATTTAGAGGCATGAGTAATAAAATATATCTCCATTCGTGTTGGAATGCCCAATGTATATTCTTATGCTTACCAAGGTTGCCTAAAGCAATATTAAATTTATCCCCGTCTTGGGTTAATAATTTAGGATACAGTTTGTTTGAATCAGAAGTATATTCAACTTTATGTAAAATGTTATTACCCAATGCTCCAGGAGCTATAAATCCATTTTTGAGCATATCTGCAATAGGAATTATAGATTTTAAATAAGATCCATTTGAATTATCAGTTACTGTTTGATGTGTAACCGCCGATATTGACGAAGGGGTATTTTCAAATTCTTTAAATGGATTTGCTTTTAATTTAATTCTAACTCCGGAACTAAGAGAACTATACATTTTCCACATAGGGATATTCTCTGTTTCATCATCAGTCCAAGAACTTACATAGCAAAATTGACCAGCATTTTTTAAATCAAATGCTTCTTTTTCCTGTAGATCATCCATTTGATCTAAGGAAGTTAATCTAAAGGTATGGTTTGCTAAAATTAATGCAAGAGTTTCAATACTAGTATAATGATATAAATAATCAGGTGTGTTTTGCAAAATGATTTAATACCTCCTTAAGTCAGATTATATGTCTTGATGTCATTACCTTCAGTGCCCTTCTTAACGATGGTATGACAACCTATCGTAGTTCCCATAGCACGCAGTTTCCATTCTTCCTGGGTGGCGTTCAGCTTATCAAGTTCTTCCTGTCTTTTATCAGCATCTTCAATAGCTAATATTTCAGCTTTTTCCTTTTCATAGACATTTTTAAATTGACACCATTTCCTGAAAAAGTCCTGCATTGTAGGATTATCGAACGTCAGTGAAATTTTCTGATCAGGCATCTCAACAAGTGAGAGATTCACAGAATCATCAATAGAAAACAACAGGGAGAGTACATCTCCGACTGTTTCAATATTAAAATCCAGAAAAACACTTACATTTAATCCCAGTGCAGTTGCTATCTTTTCTAACTGGTCCGGTTTTGGATTCCGGATTCCAAGTTCATATTTTCTGATCGTTCCTACGTTAATGCCGGACAGCTCGGCTAATTGTATCTGACTGTATCCTCTAAATTCCCGGAATGCCCGGATTTTTTTGCCAACCATAATGCTGCCTCCTTAATAATATTTGTGCTTCTATTCTAGCACAAAAGTGAATGATACAAAAGAGTGAGATTTAACAAATTGCCGATACGCAAGCAATAGGTATGGAATGGAAAAAAATAAATTCGCAAATGTTTATTGACAAATTCACAAAAGTGAATTATTATAAGAGAACAACGAAAGAGTCACAAAAGTGACTAGAAAGGAGGACGATATGAGAACTAATTATATGATGACTGTTGATGATGTCATGGAAGAATTAGGTGTGAAACGCAGTAAAGCATATTCTATTCTGAAGCAGCTCAATGATGAACTGGCAAAGGAAGGATATGTAGCAGTTCGTGGAAAGATTCCACGTCCCTACTGGGAAACAAAATTTTATGGATGCTCTCAGAGAGCAGTATGAAGGAGGTTTTAAGATGTCAGCTTACAAAGACAAAACACAGGGAACCTGGTATGTGAGCTTCCGCTATATTGACTGGACAGGTAAGAAAACGCAGAAGCTGAAAAGAGGGTTCAAGACAAAGAAAGAAGCATTGAATTATGAAAAGGAATTCATAAGAAAGACTGCAGCGGATATGAAAATGGAGATGAACAGTTTTATTCAAGTCTATTTTGAAGATAAAAAGAATGAACTGAAAGAAAATTCAATCCGTAATAAGCTGCACATGATGAACAAACACATTGTTCCGTATTTTGGAACAAGAAAAATGAATGAGATTACACCAGCAGAGATTATCCAGTGGCAGAATGCCATTCAGGAAAAAGGATACAGCAAGACTTATGAGCGTATGATCCAGAATCAGTTAAATGCACTGTTTAATCATGCACAGAAAATTTACAATCTGAAGGAAAATCCATGTAAGAAAGTAAAAAAGATGGGGAAATCGGATGCAAATAAGCTGGAGTTCTGGACGAAAGCAGAATATGACAGATTTATCGTTGGGATTGAGCCGGGGAGTGAAGATTATCTTATATTTGAAATTCTGTTCTGGACAGGAATTAGGGAAGGAGAGCTTCTAGCATTGAGTCTTTCGGATTTTGATATGAGTGGAAATCTCCTGCATATCAATAAGACCTATAACCGGATCAAGAAAAGAGATGTGATTGATACTCCAAAAACAGAAAATTCGGTCCGTACTATTGACATTCCCAATTTCCTTAAGGAAGAGGTACAGGAGTATGCAAAGAAGCATTATGGATTTCCGGAAGATCAGCGGTTGTTCCCGATTGTGGCGAGAACACTGCAGAAACGTCTTAAGAAATATGAAGCACTGACCGGTGTAAAACCAATCAGAGTGCACGATATCCGTCACAGCCATGTGGCATATCTGATCTACCAGGGCGTAGAACCACTGATTATCAAGGAAAGGCTGGGGCACAAAGACATTCAGATGACATTGAACACTTATGGGCATCTGTACCCGTCACAGCAGAAAAAAGTTGCTGAGATGCTGGACAATAAACGTTAATACGGAGGAAAAGAAGCAAATGAAAACAAAGAAAGTAGTCGGAAAAATATTTGATGCAATTAACTATAGTAAGAAGCTGAAAATAAGTTCCATTTTACCGGATTGGGATTCAGATTATGTGATTCTTCTTGAATTAGAGGACGGAAGCAAATTTGAAATCATTATTATTCCTACAAGGAGATTTGTGTAAGGAGCAAAAGCTATGACTACTGACAGACAAAAAGAAAAAGCCCAGATAAAATATCTGAGCAAGTTCTCTGATAATCAGATTCACTGATATACCATCTTGGCAGATTAAGTATATCACGAATTGAAAGATACAACAATTCCCGAATATCTGTTCATCGGAGACTTGCCCGGAGGGGCAGGAGGTAGAAGTGACATTATTTGAACAGGTAAAAGGATGTGTGACAGCGAGACAGGCTGCGGAGCATTACGGGATTAAAGTAAAGGGAAATGGAATGGCATGTTGTCCGTTTCATAAAGACCGACACCCAAGTATGAAGGCAGATAAAATCTATCATTGCTTTGCATGTGGAGTGGGTGGTGATGCAATAGATTTTACAGCAAGGTTATTTAGAATATCACAGTATGAAGCTGCGAAAAAGCTGATAGAAGATTTTGGACTGGATATAAAAGTCGAAGACAGAAACAAATACAAAAGGACGCACCAAAACAGGAATACTTTGATATCAAAGAAACCTAAAGTTGTGATGATCAGAGAAAAACTGGAGCAGTGGTTGAAACATGCAACAGACGTGCTGATCAGATATCTGAAATGGATTCAGTTTTGGAAAGAGTTTTACAGACCAGAACCAGAAGAAGAGTGGCACGAATTATTTACGGAGGCATTGGCAAATGAAAGAAAGATAAATGACTATCTGGACGTGCTGATGTTTGGAACAGGAGAAGAGATTGTAGAGTTTTTCAAGATGAAGAGAAGGGAGGTTGAAAAAATTGAAGAAAGAATTAACGAATATCAGCGAGAAGTCCTTAATGGAATTAGAAGATATTGTGAACGAGGAGATGCTTACAACAGAAGATGTCAATGATATGTTGGAGCATACGGATAAAGGAAGAACAAAGCAGACAATCAGAAATTGTGTAACCGTATTACAAAAAGATCCAGTGCTGAAAAAAGCGATTAAACGAAATGAACTTTCTGGAAGAATGGATATTGTAAAAGAGGTGCCATGGGAACGGAGAAATAGCAGTCCTACGGTTACAGATACTGATGAAAATAATTTGAAGATGTATCTGGAAGAAAATTATGAACTGACAAGTGAGCGTGTGATCAAAGCAGGAGTAGATATTGTTTCCAATGAAAATAAATATCACCCAATTAGGGATTATCTGGAGAGTCTGGTCTGGGACGGAATTCCAAGAATAGAAAATATGCTTCCACATTTTCTGGGAGCAGAAAAGAGCAAATATACAATCGGAGTAATGAAAATGCACATGCTGGCAGCGATTTCAAGAATTTATGAACCGGGAATAAAATATGATATTATGTTGTGTTTGGTTGGGAGTCAGGGAGCCGGAAAGTCCACATTTTTCAAATATCTAGCGATAAAAGAAGAATGGTTCAGCGACAATCTGGATCATTTGGATGATGAAAATATTTACAGAAAACTGCAAAATCACTGGATTATCGAAATGGGAGAAATGAAGGCAACTATCACAGCAAAGAATATTGAACAGATAAAATCGTTTCTGAGCAGACAGAAAGAAACTTATAAAGTACCTTATGAAGTTCACCCGGAAGACAGACCGAGACAGTGTGTATTTTGCGGTACTTCAAATGATCTGAATTTCCTTCCGCTGGACAGAACCGGAAACAGAAGATTTGCTCCGGTGATGACAGATATGTCGAAAGCAGAAGTTCATATTCTGGACAATGAGGCAGAGAGCAAAGCCTATATCGAACAGGCCTGGGCAGAGGCAATGGTACTGTATCGACAGGGAAATGTGTTCTTAGGATTTACAAAGGAAATTGAGGAAGAGGCAAAGCGTCTGCAGAAAGAATTTATGCCGGAAGATACCAATGCCGGAATCATACAGGCATTTCTTGATGACTACGATGACGATTATGTATGTACAAGAATTCTGTTCGATGAAGCGCTACATCGAACCGGAGAAATGAAACAGTGGGAAGGTAAAGAAATTGCCAATATTATGAACAATGCGATTGTAGGCTGGAAACCACATGGTACATATCGATTCGGAAAGGAATATGGAATACAGCGGTCATGGAAACGGATGGAAGATTCGGTGAAGAAAGATAAAGACGGATTTATAGAAGTACCGGAACAGTTGGAAATACCGTTTGAGTAAAGATTATTGTAAACGATGTAAACGGAACTTGAAGAAAAAACTTAAAACGTTAACTTTTAAAATCTTTTGAACTCCGTTTACAAATTCCGTTTACAGACTGGAAAGGAGCAGAAAATGATGAAACAGGGAAGATTAGGATATAACAGCAGCAATGGTAGATATGGATTATTAGCATCGGATTTATGGATTGATACAGGATTTCACTGTGGAGAAGGACTGGAAGTGTTGGTAGATGATGAATGGGTACAGACCAGAATGGAGATGAATCTGGCAAGAGAATGGTATCTGGTGGGAACGCCTTATTGTGGAGATTTGGAATATGTGCAGGCGAGGATACCAGAATAAACAGATCTATGATCCACTTCGGTCGGTGCAGAACAGACGTCCATAAGGACGTTATGCCCCCGGCAGGGCGCAAGGGGACTTTTGATGGACGGTACGGCTGTCGAAAGTGCTTTTGCGTTTACTTTTGACAAAAGTAACAAAACCGCCGTATCCGGCGAAAGTTTCTTAAATATCGCCATGTCTGGCGTAAATAAAAATTATGTGCCATATCTGGCACGCAAACAGAAAAGAGGTGAGAAAATTTATGATGAAACGAACAATCAGTGGCATGATCGGAGCCGGTTCACTGGCTCATAACAGACGGGATTTTGTAGCAGAAAATGTGGATCCGGACAGAGTACAACTGAACATTTGTTATAAGAATGAGAATCTGAAGGAAGTTTATAAAGAGCTGTTTGACGATGCGGTTGAGAGATATAATGTCGGAAAAAGAAAGGACCGGCAGATTGCAAATTATTATGAAAAAATCCGACAGGGCAAACAGGAGAAGTTGTTCCATGAAGTGATCTTCCAGATAGGAAATCGTGAGGATATGGCAGTGGGAACATCAGAAGGAAATCTTGCTGTAAAGATACTGGACGAATATGTGAAAGACTTCCAGAAGCGGAATCCGACACTTCGGGTATTTAGCTGCTATCTGCATCAGGACGAAGCTACTCCGCATCTGCATATTGACTTTGTTCCTTATGTGACCAACTGGAAGGGAAAAGGAATGGATACCAGAGTTTCACTGAAACAGGCATTGAAAAGTCTTGGATTTCAAGGTGGAAATAAGCATGATACAGAACTGAACCAGTGGATAAATCATGAAAAAGAAGTGCTGGCAGAAATTGCAATGCAGCATGGAATTGAATGGGAGCAGAAAGGTACACATGAAGAGCATCTGGATGTTTACAATTTCAAAAAGAAAGAACGTAAGAAGGAAGTGCAGGAACTGGAACAGAAAAAAGAAAATCTGACAGCAGAGAATGAAGGCCTGACTTCTCAGATTGCGGACGCAAGGGCAGATATTAAGCTACTGGAAGAAGAAAAAATTCAGTTCCAGAAAGATAAAGAGATAGCGGAAAAACGTGCGGAGAAAGCAGAAACGGAATTGAAAAAACTGGAGGACAGAAGAGAATTCCTGCAACCAGTGATGGATAATGTCAGTAAGGAAATAAAAGAATATGGAATGATTAAAACATTTCTGCCGGAAGCTACAGCATTGGAACGTGCGGTAACTTACCGGGATAAGAAAATAAAACCATTATTCATTGAAATGAAAAACAAAATCGGTGCGATGGCTGCACAGGTGAAAGAACTCACAAGAGAAAGAGATAGTTGGAAAAGTAAGTTTCAGAAGAAAAAGCAAGAGCATGAAAAAACAAAAAAGGAACTGGCAGAGGTTCAGAAAGATTATCAGAAATTGTCTGGTGAGAAAGAAATACTGCAGGGAATTGCAGACAGATATAACCGACTTTTACGCATGTTGGGGAAAGATATGGTAGAACGACTGGTGCAGGACGATATCCGGATGCAGATGGAACTTGAAGCGAAAAAACAGAAAGAGCAGATGCCGAAAAAAATAGGTGACCGTATACAATGGGCAAGAGAACGAAGTGAAGAACACAATGCAAAAATTAAGAAGAATAAAGCAAAGTACAGAGGAATGGAGTTGTAAGAATATGAAGAAACAGATTTATGATGAAAAGAACGGACTGAGCTACACATTGCATGGAGATTATTATCTGCCGGATCTGGAAATCAATGAGGAAGAACCTACATATGGGAAATATGGAATAATGCGAAAACAGTTTCTGAAGGAACACCGGAGTGCCAGGTATCAGTATCTGGTACTGACCGGGAAATTGACGGAGCATTTGAATCAGGTTGATAAAGAAGTAAGAGAAAAAGTTGAGATGCTGATGGAACAGATGGCTGAACAGTGGGGAGTGACGGAAGAACTGAAGATGCAGGACCAGATGGAATGGGTGAGGAGGATGAATAATATTAAGAGTGTTGCGGAAGAAATGGTATTAAGGAAGTTTATATATGCGTAAATATTTTACAAAATTAAAAAACGTATTATATAAAAAAGATGCGAACAAATGTTCTGAAAACATTGACTTTGTTCTGCATTTGGTATAAAATAGGCAAGTAATAAAAACAAATGAAAAGATATATATAAAGGGGAAAAATGGATTATTTAAGCACAAAACAGGTAAGTGAAAAATGGAGTGTATCTGTTAGGAGAATTTTAAAACTATGTGAAGATGGACGTATTAAGGGAGCAATAAAAATTGCAGGAGTATGGTTACTGCCGGAGGCAGTAGAGAAACCTACCGATGCAAGAATAAAAAGTGGAAAATATATAAAAGAAAAGTAACTACAGACCTGAATAAATTTAATAATTGTGATGAAAAGAAAGAGGATGATTTAATGGCAAAAGTAGAAAACAAACCTAAAATGGTTTCATTATTTTCAGGCTGTGGAGGGCTTGATTTGGGATTTGAAACGGCAGGATTTAATATTATATGGGCAAATGACTTTGATAGTGATGCTCAAGCTGTTTATAAATTGAATTTTGGGAAAATTGATGGAAGAGATATATTAGATGTTAGTGAGGATGAGATTCCAGATTGTGATATATTAACGGCGGGATTCCCATGCCAACCTTTTTCAAGTGCTGGAAATAGAAAAGGGGTTCATGATTCCAGAGGTATGTTGTATAAAGAATGTTTACGAATTATTGAAAAAAAGATGCCAAAAGTAATTGTTTTTGAAAATGTACGAGGACTTTTATCTACAAAATATATTGATGGAAGAAAATTAGTGGATGTAATTGTTGAAGACTTGTCCACAATGAATAATGTAGGATATAATGTAGATTATAAATTGATTAATGCATCAGATTATGGAGTACCACAAAACAGACAAAGAGTTTTGTTTGTAGGAATCAGAAAGGATTTAGGAATCAATTTCGCTTTCCCAGAAAAACAAGAAAAAAAAGGTTTAACATTAGAAAATATATTAGATATACCACAGGGGGTGAAAAACCAAGTAGATTGGCCGTTATCACCGCAGGCATTAGAAATGATAACGTATATTCCAGAAGGCGGATCCTGGAAAGACGTTCCCTATGAACATTTAGCACCAAGATTTAAAAAAATAAGGGATAATATGAAGAAATATCATTCACCCAATTTTTACAGAAGATTTGCACGTAATGAAATATGTGGCACAATGACAGCTTCTGCACAACCTGAAAATTGTGGAATTGTACATCCTACAGAAAATAGAAGATTTACAATAAGAGAGGTTGCACGTATTCAAACATTTCCTGATGATTTCATATTTATTGATGATACTGCAAGAAATATAACAGCAATGTATAAAGTTTTAGGGAATGCAGTTCCTGTTAAAATGGCAAATGCGATTGCATTAGCAATTAAACAACAAGTTTTCAAAGGAGATGCAAATAATGAATACAGATAAAGCATATATTTTGGGATTGGTTATAGGTGGAGGTGTTTGGGGAAATGCCGAAGATGTATTTAGAATTAGATTACCATTTAAACAATGGGGATCATATGAAGTGAATCCTAAAAGAGCAGGTGATATATCACGTGATGTTATGAAAATGGTTAGTCCTTTATTTAAAGCAATTTATAACATTTCTGTTTCATATGATACATCTGCGAGTGGAGTCTGGAATATTTTGTGTGAAGGAGATTTAAGCACTTTAAAAGAAGAGTTGGAGAACTATGGAATTAAATGTGAAGGTGAAGTCAGAAAGACTGCTAATATTAATAATATAGTTCCTGAATTAGTAGATGATAATTTAAAACGGCGTTTTATTGCAGGTTTGGCAGATACAATAGGAAGTACAAAACAAACTCATAGAAGGTTTAATGACGATAAACAAATGGTTTCTTTTGAAATATCAGGTTTTGAATTTGATTTTGTGTGTTCCTTATGTAAACTGCTACATAGCATAAACTGCTATCCTGATCAGATCCTTTGGAATCATCCGAATTTTCACTGTGGTAGTAATCCATATGATAGGAAATGGAAAAAAGGATTTAAATTAAGAGTATTCTTGGATCAATATGAGAAGTTTGGAGCATTTGCATTTGTGTCCAAAGCTCTATCAGCAAAAGAGAATCAGGCGTTGGAAAAGAGTAAAAACCAAGGAATTCCATGCAATGAGCGTGAGATTAAAATGCCATCTGTTACATGTGTTCATTGCGAAGAAAATAGTGAACTTTTACCAGAAAATATTCGTGGCGGACATTATTTGCATAATCGTCATGTATGTGCGGTTTTACAATGTGAACATGCACCATATGGCGAGGTGCAAAAATTAATTGATAAAGCTGAATATTGTATAAATCCATTCCCAGTATTAGTTAAGGCAACAGGCGAAGAGATTGATGAAATTATAGAAGCGGATCCATTATTAAAAAATCGCAGTTACCAAACGAGAAATGTGAAGATATCGGATTTATATGGACTGGCTGACAATAAACTTATGTATGGGAAAAGCGGAGAAAGTGGATATCCAGTAAAGAAAATAAAGTTAGCATTAGCATATTTGATTGCGGCAAAAACAGATCAGTTAAATGGTTCCCGTCCTAAAGGAAGCAAAGATAAGGTTATTAAGAATTATTTGGAAAATCATCCAGATAGTGAAGTGTTGATGTTTGTTCCGGAGATACTGACACCAATGATTATAAGAATGGGGGCATATGCAACATTGATTGGTCCGAACAATCCGAAGGTATATAAAAAATTAATTCAAAATTGTCCAGAGAATCGGTACAAAATTAAAATTCGGAAAATAACAGAGGAAGACTTGAAATGAAAAAGAATGAAGTTGCCCATTATCCGGAAATAATGTCATTTATTGAATCACAGTTATTAAGTAATTTTAGATCAGCAGGGATTGATGATATTAGCATTTTTTGGAAAAGTGGAGAATTAACATCAAAAATTAAAGAATTGATATATGAATATCCAGAAAAATGTAAATGTCTCGAAGAATACAGCAATATAATGTCACCATTAAATCTTGATATATTCTGTGTAGTTACTAATGGAAAAAAATTTGAAATAGTAATTCTTGAAATAAAACTTAGAGAAACAGTCGGATTAAACCAATGGTCACAATTAATTGGATATAATCTTGTTTCAAATGCTAAATACGGGTTGCTTATAAATATAAATGCAGGAGCCAGTGAGAGGCTAAAAAGAATATTAACGTTTGATGTTGATACATCAAGAATAGTACGAAAGAAAGCTGATGGGACTGAAATAGAACATTTATTAGGCTTTATGCAGTGGAATACAGTAACACAAAATTTTGAATATACTAATTTGGGAGAGATTAATTCATTATCAGCTTTGAGTACAGCTTTAATTAAACAGTTTGAATCAGATATTGTGTAATAGGAAATTTAAAATGGTTATACGAGAGGGGCAATATACAATAACTGTGATAACACTATGATAACAAAATCTCCAAAAACCATACGGACACAGTGGAAAATGCGGATTTTTCCATACAAATCACACGAAAAATCACCATTTGCACACCGCAATACATCGGTCTGATATCGCGAAGGTGGTAGAACTGTAGGTTCAGGTCGTGTTGCTACAGTAATCGAGTAATTATTGATTAGAACCAACTAAAATATAGAGTATCGGAAGATACATTGTGTCCAAGCGTAAGATGCCCCGGAACCGTAAGGTTTCCGGGGTTTTTCTGTTGGGGGAAAAAGGTGAGATGTTTGTATGATAAAAATGGATGGGAGATGGGGAAGAATTTGATGTATAAGAGGTATTGAAATGAAGCAATTATTTGAAATAGATCCGACAATGGAAGAACGCTTTGGGCAATGTCCATATGCAACATTGTCTGTTCAATTAAAAACATTGGTAGAGAATGGACTGGTAGAGGGAAAGCAATATGAGTCAATTCCACCCAAAGTAGAATATTCTTTAACGAAAATAGGAAAGAAATTTCATTCGGTAATAGAAACATTGCAAAACTGGGGACAAGATTATATTGAATTTTTAAAAACAAAAAACTATAGAGTACAGCGAAAATTTTGCTGTATAGCGAAGAAAATGGGGCAGTCATGCATATCATGACATGCCCCATTTCTGTGTGTTAATAGAAGGTTTTTCCGGAAGCTTCCAAATCCTGTTCTAATTCCTCGGGTACATATTTTCTGAAGATATAAATGAAAATATTTGAGGTTAAATATGCTGTAAGTCCAATTCCGCAGCATAGGAATAACCCCATAAATGGCGGAAAAGAGAAGCCAAGCAGCACAATGGTGGCATAAATCATAAGTAAAAGCAAAGAGTAGAAAAAATGGCGGATAGACATAAGTAAAGCGTTTTTGATATTATTAAAGATTTTGTTTTCAAATTTTGCCTGTACCGGAAAAATATACAGAGCCAGCAGAATAAAAGGAATCAGAAACACAGAGCAACTGATTAACATTATCCGGCCCATGGTGTTTTGCAGGGCCATACTGATTCGGATGTCCAGAAAAAATAAAAGACTTACAGCAGCCAGTCCCAGCCAGAGAATGGTAGATTGGCGAAAATTTTGTCGGAAAGCCTTGCGGAAATTCTGTGATACATAACCTTCTCCTGTTCGGATACGTTTCATACAACTGTAATAAAGCGCAGTAGTGGAAGCGCCTATGGTTATCAAGGGCAGGCTGTAAAGAATCCAAAGTATATGCAAAGTTACCACATCTGCCACGAAATAGAGAAAACGGGAAAATGCGCTGTTATAGGAAAACAAATTCATATAAACATCTCCTTCAAAGTTTTGTCAGATTCTTCATGTACGAATACACGGGTTTTGTCAATTTCATTTAAATTATTATAACGTTTTTTTTCTTGGATAGAAAGTGTAATTTTAGACAAAAAACTTTAGTTAAAACTGTAATATTTTAATAAAAACTAAATTAAATATTGCGGGAAGTAAAAAAGTAGTGTAGACTGAAGCGTATGAAAATAAAACCTGTGTATGAGGGAGAATGAATATGAACAAAAATAATTTTAAAAAGACAAGTTACAATCAACCATTTATTGAACAGAGAGCAGACCCTTATGTGTATAAACACACAGATGGGATGTATTATTTCACTGCGTCTGTTCCGGAATATAACAAAATCATACTGCGCAGGTCAGATACCATTGAGGGGCTGAAGGAGGCCGAAGAACACGTTCTTTGGAGAAAACACGAAAAAGGACCTCAGAGTATTCATATATGGGCGCCGGAAATCCATTACATCTATGGTGGCTGGTATATTTATTATGCAGCCGGGGACGCGGCAGATATCTGGGAAATTCGCCCGTATGTACTGCACTGCAAAGGGCAGAATCCATTAGAAGATGAATGGGAGGAGCTGGGGATGATGCAGGCTGCCGATGGGGATGAGTTTTCCTTTCATGCCTTTTCTCTGGATGCAACAGTTTTTCAGCATAAGGGGGAATATTATTGGGTATGGGCGGAAAAGACCGGAGTTGGCAAGCAGATTTCCAATTTGTATATTGCGAAACTGGCGGCCCCGAATAAACTTGCGACGGTTCAAGTGCTTTTGACGACGCCCGACTATGCCTGGGAAAGAGAAGGCTTCTGGGTGAATGAAGGGCCGGCCGTGTTAAAACATGGAGACAGAATTTATATGACGTTTTCGGCCAGCGCTACGGGAGCCTGCTACTGTATGGGGCTGTTGTATGCTCATGAGGATGCGGATTTGCTTGACCCTCATGTATGGACAAAACTGAAAAGACCGGTTTTGCAAACAGACACAGAGAAAGGAATTTATGGACCGGGTCACAATTCCTTTGTAAAGGCGGAAGATGGAGTGACGGATTTGTGTATTTATCATGCGAGACAGTATGATGAAATACAGGGAGATTCTTTGTATGACCCAAATCGTCATGCCATGATTATGAAAGTAAACTATGATGAAAAAGGCTTTCCTGTATTTTCTTACGATACGATGTCATAAAACATATACTTTAGTAAAATCTAAAATATTATAGAATTATAGTTGAAATTGCATAAAATAATGGGTGCGGAATTGTGAAATAAAGAGAAAGTGTGGTATATGTTTAGTTAAATATAAAAAACTATTGAAAAAACTAAAAAATAGTGGTATTATTTCAGCAATTAGTAAATAAGGTATTGGAAAATATTACCTAGGGAGGAAAAGATTATGAAGGCAAAAAAAATTCTGGCTGCAGGACTTGCAGTAACCACGTTGGCATCAACTGCCTTAACCGGATGTGGAAATTCCGATTCTTCTGAAACGGCAGATGGAAAAAAGAATTTATCTGTTTTTATCTTTGCCAATGACCATGAGTCAAAAGTGTACAAGGATATGATTAAGAAGTTTGAGGAAGACCACAAAGATACGATTGGAAAAGTGGATATTCAGATTACTACACAGGAAGAATATAGTAAGACATTAACAGGAATGATGACAGCGGGGGATTTGCCGGACGTATTCTATGTGGGACCTGAGGCCGTAGAACAATATGTGGAAAATGGTTATATTGCAGATTTGCAGCCAATTTTGGATGAGAAAGGAATCAGTACAGACGGACTTGTGGCGCAGGAGGCATTAAACAGCTATAGATACGATGGAGAAAAGACCGGTTCCGGTGATTTGTATGCACTTCCGAAAGATGCCTCTGTATTTGCCTATGCTTACAACAAAGACATTTTTGATGAAGCAGGTATTCCATATCCGGATCCTGAAAATCCATATACCTATGAAGAGTTTGTAGATGTATGCCAGAAACTTACAAAAGATACAGACGGAGATGGGGAAATCGACCAGTGGGGCTGTGGTATGGCCAATGCCTTTATGCTTCAACAGTATGTATGGTCAAACGGAGCTTCCTATTTATCTGACGATTATAAAACAGTAAATATTGATACTCCGGAGTTTAAAGAGGCTTTACAGAAATATGTAGACTTGACATTAAAGTATAAAGTAACACCTACCGTAGAGCAGGACGCTTCTCTTGGTGTATATCAGAGATGGCTGGCAGGACAGGAAGCTTTCTATGCATGTGGAACATGGGATGTGGCCGCTTTTATGGATAAAGAAACTTTCCCGTTCAACTGGGATTTGTGTGCGTTCCCGACTTTGTCAACAGGAAAAACTATGACCTGGCTTGGAACCGTTGGGTTCTGTGTATCTGAAAACAGCAAAAATAAAGAGGAAGCAGCAGAACTGATTTCTTATCTGTGTACAGATGAAGATGGACAGAAAGAACTTTCCGGTATTACAGGCGGAGAATCGATTCAGCTTCCCAATATTAAAAGCCTTGCAGATGGAGAATTTGTAGATGCAATTAACAGTGGAACACTTCAGTTCCCATCTAATGTAAATGTATTTTTTAATTATCTGAACGGAACAGACAAATATGAGGGAAGATTTCAGGAAACAACTTATACACCAAATGCAGAATGGAATGATATCTTCCTGGAAGGTTTGGATAATGTAAAAAATGACTCTATGACGGTGGATGAATACATAGAGCAGGTAGCACCGAAAATGCAGGAATCTCTTGATGAGGCCTGGGAAAGCGTAGAATAAGGCTGCAAGTGAGAAGCGCTCCTGTATAGGGATTTGTAAGAAAATATCCGTTATACAGGAGGCTTTTCTTTGTTTGGAGGGATAGAGTTATGAGCAGAACAAAAGTAAAACCAATCAAGAGAAAAATGAGCAAAGCTGCTTTTAAGGAGCACTGCTGGGGACTGGCCTTTGTATCACCGCCTTTTATTGGATTCTGTATTTTTATGGCATTTCCGATTGTGTTCGCATTTGTAGCGAGTTTGACAAAATGGAACGGTATGAACCAGATGCTGGATAACTTTGTGGGCTTGGACAATTACATTAAATTACTGGGAGATGAGAAGTTCTGGAAGGTACTGCTGAACACAGTGATTTATATGATAGGTATTCCTGTTGGCATGATACTGGCGTTGGTGATTGCGGTAGGAATGAACCGAAAAATAAAGGGAATTAAGATTCTTCGTACGTTATACTATGTACCGGTTGTATCTTCCCTGGTTGCGGTAGCTATTCTGTGGATGTGGGTTTTCAACTATGACTATGGTCTGCTGAATAGTATTATCAAAGCTGTTACAGGCGCTCATGGTCCTAATTGGCTGGGAGATGAATTTTGGGTAAAAGTATCCATGATTATTTTTATGGTATGGAAAGGTCTGGGTGGTTCCATTATTTTGTATCTGGCAGGTCTGCAGAGTATTCCGAGAGATTATTATGAGGCTGCTAAAATTGATGGCGCTAATGGCCTGAAGCTGTTTCGCTATATTACCATGCCTTTGGTATCTCCGGTTACTTTTTATTTGTTGATTACAGGTCTGATTGGTGGTTTCCAGGTTTTTGTAGAAGTGCTGGTTATGGTTCCGAACGGAGGCTTAAACTACAGTGCTGCAACCGTTGTATTCTATCTCTATGATAAGGCCTTTGGCAATAACCAGATGGGATATGGTTCTGCAATGGCATTTATTCTGGCAATCTTTATCTTTATCATTACGGCAATTAACTTTAAGGCCCAGGATAAATGGGTAAAGACCATTGAATAGGAGGGGAAAAGAAAATGGCTAAATTAGATGAAAAAAGTTCTGAAGTGAAAACGAAAAAAGCAAAAATAGTAGACAGGATTGTTTTTACTCTCCTTTTGATAGGCGCTATTGCCATGGTATTTCCGCTGATTTATATGCTTCTGAGTTCCTTTATGACAAAAAATCAGATTTTGTCTGCAAACTTCAGTATTATTCCGAATCCGTGGAAGTTTGGAAAGTATGCAGAGGTGCTGCAGAAACCGGAATTTATGAGAGGTCTTAGAAATACGCTGATAGTAGCTATGCCAGTATTGATAGTTGGCGGATTTACTTCTTCTTTGGCGGCGTTTTCTTTCAGCAAGCTGAAATTTAAAGGGAAAGATGGAATTTTTCTGGGATTGCTGGCAACTATGATGATACCGTTTGCGGTCGTTATGATACCCCAGTATGTGATGTTTACAAAGATGGGATGGACAAACAGTCTTCTGCCTCTGATTATTCCAGGGCTTTTTGGAAATGTCAGTATTATTTTCTTTTTGCGGCAGAATCTGACCAGCGTTCCGGATTCTATGGTGGAGGCTGCTAAAATTGATGGCTGTGGTTATTTTAAAATGTATTATAAAATTTTTCTTCCTTTGATGAAGGGGGCATTAATGACACAGATTATTTTGTGGTTCATGGGAATCTGGAATGATTATCTGGCACCGACTATTTTTATTCAGGATGAACAGTGGTTTACTCTGCAGGTGGTTATCCGGTCCTTTAATGCTTATTATGCAGTAAACAGCGATTACCCGCTGATTATGGCAGCTTCTGTTTTAGCAATCCTGCCAACGCTGCTTTTGTTCTTTTTCTTCCAGAGATACATTATTGAATCCATGGCAGTTACTGGTGTAAAAGGATGAGGTGTGTTTCTGTGTATGGAGAAAATGAAGGGGAAGTACAAGGTGTTCTTAGCCTGAACGAGACAAATGTGTATCAAAATCCAGTGGTATGGTCCCACGACCCGTCTATGATGTGGGATCCTGTAACCAAACTGTATTATTCCTATAGCACAGATATTTACAGACCTGAAGAGGGATTAAGAGAAAAAATAGGAATTCCGGTGCGCAGTTCCAGGGATTTAATACATTTTACTTATGAGGGAATCGTACTTTCGGAAAAGGCTATACGGGAAGGGCGGGATAATGGGGATTTTCCGCCTACGGAAGGTTTTTGGGCGCCTTATGTGGAGTATGTAAAAGGAGAATATCGAATGTATTATTCTGCAACGAAAGCCTTTGGCAGTTCGGAATCCCGCATATGGCTGGCTGTAGCCAGGCATCCTCTGGGGCCTTTTGAGAATAGAGGGGTTGTGGCAGATACCTGGGGAACGGATAATACTTATCCAAATGCAATTGATGCACATGTGGTATGGGATGAACACCGGTGTTATTTGGTCTATGGCTCCTTTTTCGGAGGAATCTATATAAAAGCTCTAGATCCGTCTACGGGATTATCCGCAGATGGTAACCCGAAAAGTTTCGGAAAGTGTATTTCCAGACGAGGAAAAGGATTTTCAAAAGACGGACCGGAAGGTGCTTCCATTATATATATGCCTGAAAACGGTTGGTTTTATCTGTTTCAGTCTTATGGCTGGCTGGGAGACGATTACGATATTCGGGTAGGGAGAAGCAGAAATGTGACCGGCCCTTATCTGGACTTTTGTGGAAAGAGTCTGAAAGAAGAAAGCATGGGAATTCAGATTGCAGGAAGTTATAGGTTTGAAGCTGGAAATCCTAATGTAAAGATAAATGGGAATTCATGGAAATGGAATGGATTTCGAGGTCCGGGGCATGGCGTGCCCTTTTATGACGAAAGGCGGAACAGATATTTTTTTGTGCATCATGTAAGAGATGGTGCTGAAATATACAGAGACTATGACGAAGAGGAAAAGCGTGCCAGTTATCAGGTGCATTACATGATGGTACGCACAATGGCACTGATAAATGACTGGCCTGTTTTTCTGCCCGAACCGTACCAGGGAGAGGAGAGGAAAATTCCTGTTTCTGAAGCTCCCGGTGGATATTGGGAAATTTTATATTTCCGGGAAGATGGAAAAGAAATCCAGCGCTCAGAAAAGGTTCTGATAGCGGATTTTTGTAAGCACTTTGAAAACTCTATAGTTTATGAATGCAGAGATTTTGAGAATGGAAAAAAAACGGTAGTTATGTCGGGAATTGATAAATCCGGTCTTGCATATTGGGGAAAATTCATGTATAGTATAGTTTAGATAGGTCTAAAATTTTTAAGGTTATCTGGAAAGTGGGAAGAAGCAATGTTACATATTAAGAGCTTAGATGAGGGTCTTGAGATATTCAAGGCATTGGGGTCAGAAGTCAGAATTAATATTGTCAAACTGCTGCTGGAAAACCGAGAGATGAATATGAATGAACTTGCATCCAGCTTGGGCATTACGAATGGTGCATTGACCAGCCATATTAAGAAACTTGAAGAGACGGGCATAATTAAAGTCATTACAGAACATGGCAGACATGGGAATCAGAAGCTGTGCAGAGTCGATGTGGATAAGATTCTGGTGGAAGTAGAGGGCAAAGAGGCGGAAGATGAAAACAATATCTATAACACGGAAGTGAGGGTTGGACATTATTCTGATTATGAAATTTATCCGACCTGCGGTTTAGCCACAGACACGGCTTTGGTAGGGGAAGTTGATGATCCAAGATATTTTGCTCATCCGGACAGAATTAAAGCAAGAATTCTCTGGTTTACAAAGGGTTATATTGAATATATTATACCCAATCTTTTGCCCAGTGCAACAAAGATAGAACAAATTACCCTTTCTCTCGAAATTAGTTCAGAGGCGCCGGGAGTCAACAGCGACTGGCCTTCCGATATTTCTTTTTACTTAAATGATGAGAAAATCGGAACCTGGACAAGTCCGGGAGATTATGGCGATGTCCGGGGAATTTTCACTCCGGATTGGTGGTTCCCGAATTGGAATCAATATGGACTTTTGAAAATGATTGTAATTAATAAGAAAGGAACTTTTGTAGATGGATTAAAAATATCGGATATTAATATCCGAAAATTTAATCTGGATTATAAGAGTACCATCCGATTTAAGTTCCAGATTGAAGAAGATGCTAAAAATGTAGGCGGCATCACAATTTTCGGCAGTGGATTCGGAAATTACAATCAGGACATTAAGGTTCGGATTGCATATAGTCAAATGTAAAGAAGATAGAAGCGGCTCAATATTCTGCATTATAAGCAGAGTTGAGTCGTTTTGTTTTGTATCTGCGGGAGTAAAAGGAGGTAGCATGAAGAAAAAAGCAATTTTATATCTGACAATGACCCTGTGTGTTGGCATGGCTGGCTGTGGACAAAAAGAAAAGTTAAAGGCAGATAAAGCTTTCGAGAAAGAATTTAAAGAGGTATCTGTTCATGACCCGTCGGTTGTGCAGGGAGATGATGGAAGTTATTATATTTTTGGTTCTCATCTGGCAGTAGCGAAAACCGATGATTTTATGAATTGGGAATATGTGAATCAGGGAGTGAAGAATGATAATTCCGTTATCCCGGATGTGTATCTGAATATGAAAGAGGCATTTGAATGGTCTCACAGCAATACGTTCTGGGCTCCGGATGTGGCAAAGCTGGCAGACGGGAAATTTCATTTGTATTATTGTAACTGTCAAGGAGATGCCCCGGTTTCCTGTCTCGGAACAGCGGTTTCTGACACAGTAGCAGGTCCATATATTAACGAGGGGCTGATGTTGAAATCCGGAATGGGTGCAGAAGAAAAAGACGAGGATGGTAATTTGTATCAGGCAACCACGGACCCTAATACGGTAGACCCATGTACCTTTTATGACGCAGAGGGAAAACTCTGGATGGTTTACGGTTCTTATTCGGGCGGAATTTTCATAAAAGAAATGAATCCGGAAACGGGTCTGCCCCTGGAAACAGGCTATGGGAAAAAACTATTGGGCGGCAATCATCTTAGGATAGAGGCGCCGTACATTATATATAATGAAGAAACAGGATATTATTACATGTTTCTTTCCTTTGGAGGATTGGATTCTACCGGAGGATATAACATCCGGGTGTGCAGGTCTGAAAATCCAGACGGTCCCTATGTGGACTCCATGGGACAGGAAATGGAGGATTGTAAAGGGGCAGCAGGGACATCTTTTAGTGATGCAACAGCAGCTTTGTATGGCACGAAGTTAATGGGTGGCTATAAGTTTTTATGGAAAGAAGGCGAAGAGGGAGAGGAAAGGGAAGGATACCTTTCGCCAGGACATAATTCTTGTATTTATCAGGAAGAGACAGACCGATATTTCATTATTTATCACACCAGATTTGAGAACAGGGGTGAAGAACATGAGGTTCGTGTACACCAAATGTTTTTCAATGAAGATGGCTGGCCGGTGATTGCGCCTTACCGATATACAGAGGAATCTTTGAAAGAATATACAAAGGAAGAACTTGCAGGAAATTATAAATTTATCAATCATGGCAGAGAGATTTCGGCAGATATGGCAGAATCAGATGAAATTCAACTTTGCACGGATGGAAAGATAAAGGGGGCGGCAGAAGGCACCTGGAATCTCAAAAAGGATTGTAAGATAGAGCTGGAGCTTGATGGAAAAAGTTATAAAGGTGTTTATTTAAAGCAATGGGACGAGGACGGCAAAAAGTATGTTATGACGTTTACTGCCCTGTGCAGTGAAACAGGAGTGTCTGTCTGGGGAAGTGGCCTTAACGCAATAGAAGAGTAGAAAAGGAGAAAAGCACATGGCAAGACTTGTAATTAACACAAAAAAGAAAGTAAGCAAAATCAACAAAGAAATTTACGGACATTTTTCGGAACATCTGGGAAGATGTATCTACGAAGGGATTTATGTGGGAGAAGACTCCCCTATTGAGAATGTCAATGGCATGAGATGTGATGTGGTGGAGGCCCTGAAGGAAATGAAAGTGCCTGTTCTGCGCTGGCCGGGCGGCTGCTTTGCGGATGAATATCACTGGAAAGACGGTATAGGACCGAAAGAAACAAGGAAAAAGATGATTAATACTCACTGGGGCGGAGTGGTAGAGGACAACAGTTTCGGAACCCATGAATTTTTTGAATTGTGTGAGCAACTTGGCTGCGAAACCTATATCAATGGAAATCTGGGAAGCGGTACGGTTCAGGAAATGTCCGAATGGGTAGAATACATGACTTTTGAAGGCGTTTCTCCTATGGCAGAGCTTCGTGCAAAGAACGGACACGAGAAACCGTGGAAAGTAGATTTTTTTGGTGTGGGAAATGAAAGCTGGGGCTGCGGCGGCAATATGAATCCGGATTTTTATGCCAATGAATACCGCAGATACCAGACTTTTATCAGAGATTATAAGGCAGGAGAGCATATTGAGAAAATTTGCTGTGGTGCAAATGTAGATGATTATGAATGGACAAAAGAGGTTCTGGATACCTGTTTTCGTCATTCTCTTCCTTTCCAGCATGGTTTTATGGACGGGCTTTCTCTGCACTATTATGTGCACCCGGAAGGATGGGATGTGAAAGGAAGTGCTACAGATTTTGACGAAACAGTATGGTACAAAACCTTAAATAAGGCTTTGTATATGGAGGAATTGATTCAGCGTCACGGGGCTATTATGGATACTTATGACCCAGAGAAAAAAATCGGCATGATTGTAGATGAGTGGGGAACTTGGTATACCTGCGAACCTGGCACAAATCCAGGATTTCTTTATCAGCAGAATACCATGCGTGACGCTCTGGTGGCAGGAATTACCCTGAATATTTTTAATAAACACAGCGACAGGGTGAAAATGGCAAACCTGGCTCAGATGGTCAATGTTCTGCAGTCAGTGCTTTTGACAGAAGGTGAAAAGATGGTGAAAACACCAACTTATCATATTTTTAATATGTATAAACATCACCAGGATGCAGAACTTCTGGACAGCCATATGGAGACGAAAACCATTGGCACAGGAGAGTGGAATGTGCCGAATCTGACAGAATCTGTTTCTGTGGCAGAAGATGGTACGCTGCATATTACACTTACAAATCTGTCTTTGGAAGAGGATTATGAAATTGATACCACCATATTGGATAAAGCAGTATCACAGGTGCGGGGAGAAATCGTCACAGGAGAAATGCATGCGAAGAATACCTTTGAAGAGCCGGAGACTGTAACAGTGGAAACCTTTGATAAAGCAGAGCTTACAGAGGGAGGATTGAAATTTACAATCCCAAAATGCAGTGTGGTACATTTAGAGGTGAGATAAAATGCCGGATAATATCCAGAGGATATGTAAGAAATGCCTTCTGCGGGATATGGAGGAAAAAGAATATTTCGCAAACATGTACGCTTATATTGATAATCTGTCCAAGGAGGATAAGGTGTCAGAGGCGGAATACCAGAGCAGGCTGGAGTCGTGCAGAAACTGTGAGAATTTGATTTCCGGGATGTGCAGAATATGCGGCTGTTATGTTGAAATGCGTGCGGCTATGAAAGTACGTCATTGTCCGGGCATAAAACCGAAATGGTAGTAAAAAAGTGCAAATCGTGTTACAGTATATATTAAGAAAAGTGTGAGCAGAAAACAGGAGGAACTGTTATGAGCTTTTTACAGGAATTACAAAAATATGATTTGCACTGTCATCTGGACGGCTCGCTGTCTGTGGATTGTATTCGTACCATGGCAGAACAGGCAGGGATTTCTCTGGAAGAAAAAAATCTCAAGGAGCGTCTTTTGGCTGATTTTAACTGCAAAAGTCTGGCAGAGTATCTGACGAAGTTTGATTTGCCTCTGGAATGTCTTGTGACAGAGGAGAATTTTACTGAGGCGGTAAAAGATGTCATGAAAACTGCTGCTGCAGAACGGGTGGTATATATAGAAATCCGTTTTGCACCCATGCTTTCTGTGAGAGAAGGGCTGTCTCTTCGCCAGATTATAGAAGGAGCTCTAAAAGGATTGAAGCAGGGGGAAGAAGCATATAGCATAAGGGGGAATTTGATTCTTTGCGGTATGCGCCACATGCCTTGGGAGAAAAATGTGGAATTGGTAAAGGCAGCAAAGGAATATTATGGTCATGGTGTCTGCGCCGTGGATTTGGCGGGAGACGAGGCCGCCTTTCCGGTAAGGCAGCAGGCGGTCATGTTCCAGACTGCGAAAGAGCTAGGTATTCCCTTTACCATTCATGCAGGGGAATGTCAAAATGCCCAGAGTATTTGGGACGCTTTGGAACTGGGCGCGTCCAGAATCGGACACGGAATCGCAGCTAGAAAAGACCCCAGGCTGATGGAATACTGTGTACAGCACAAAATCCCTTTTGAGATGTGTCCGGTAAGCAATCTCCAGACAAAAGCAGTACAAAGTATGGAAGAGTATCCATTGTTTCTGTTTTTGAAAAAAGGAATACCGGTTACCATAAACACGGATAATCGAACTGTGAGCAATACAAGTATTACAAGGGAACTTCAAATGATACAGGAATACTACGGATGTGCAGATGAAGTTTTGGAAACTTTGATGAAACATGCAAGAGATGCTGCCTTCTCCAGTTAGGAGAAAGGCAGTATTTTTTAATGCTGTCTGTCGCCTGCAAGAGATATTAATAAAGTCCAAGGAGCTGGTCAACGGTTTCGGGATTCTTTCTGGTGGATTCGATTAGTTTAAAAAGGTAAGAACTCATTTCAGCAGAAACTTTGTCTACGGCTTCCTGATAAATCTGCTGTTTGTAAATACAATTTTGCATAGTACATCCGTTTTCGGGAATATGATGCCGTTTTTCTTTTTGTTTTAATCTCAGATAAAGTGTTCTCAGCAAGTTAGAATTTTGGGTGTTTACTAAATCCAGGTATTGTTCTACGACTTCACGATTTCCTTTGGTTGTGGCGGTTTCAAAGGCATGCCGTATGGCTCGCTCTACACTTGAAGCGATAGTGCCTCTTTTCTTTGCGATATCGGCATACAGAGAGCAGATTTTTCCATTGCTGTAATAGGTATCGGTGTCAAAGAGTTCCAAGGCGTCATAAATATAGGTAAAACCTTTTACGCCTGCCGGTATGCCAATTTCTAATAAAATGTCAACGATGTCATTTCTCATTTTTCTGAGTCGTCCTTTCTATGGGTATTCATTACTAAACATTAAAATGGAACATGATATGTATGAAATGTAAAATGTCTCAATGAGACAATTATATGTCTTTTTGCGACGTATGTCAACATAAATTTGTTGACAACAAAACAGATATCCATTACTATAGTTAGGTCACTATGCAAAAAATACATTAAAGGGGTATTGACAAATTTGAAAAACAGAATAAAAGCAATTCGGAAGAATGCCGGAATGACACAGCAGCAGTTTGCAAACCGAATCGGCGTTTCCAGGAATACGATTGCTACCTATGAAACCAGTGTACGGGTTCCGATTGAAGCAGTGCTTCTGTCCATATGCAGAGAGTTTGGAGTGAATGAAGAATGGCTGCGTACAGGTGAAGGTGAGATGTATATAGACATTACACCGGATTTGGAATTGTCCAGGTGGTTCGGGCAGCTCTTAAGAGAAGAAGACAACTCATTTCAGAAGAAATTCCTGCTTATGCTGTCTAAACTGACAGAAGAAGAATGGAATTCTCTTCAGAAAGTGGCGACGCTGCTTTTTTCAAGCAGTGTACAGAATTAAAGGGATTGGGTCAGGGATTTGATAAACTCATAGATGCATTTCATCTGATGATAATTTGCTCTTTGAAGTAAGTCGATGATTTGATGTTTGATGTCCATATCTTTCCCCCACAATATGTAACTTTGCCATATCCTTAAGCTATATTTACAGTTTACGTTATATTGCAGGAAAAGTCAATGCATTTTTTACAGGAAGTTTGATGAAAAACATTGTTTTTACAAGAAAATTGTAGTATGATTTTTTCTATAAACAACTTCTATTATAATATAGAAAGGAACAAGTAAAAAGCGGATTTGCGGGAGGCTACTATGGGGATTGGGGAAAGGGTTCGCAAGCGCAGGGTGGAATTGGGACTTACAAGGAACGAACTGGCGGAAAAATTACATGTTACACCCTCCGCTGTTGCAAACTATGAAAATAATATCAGTGTTCCGAAGCCGGAACTTCTGATTTCATTGATGAAAAACCTGGGAACAGATGCAAATTACTTATACGCAGATTATATTTCGGACGACTTGATTGAGAAGAATTATAAAAAGAATATGAGCGAGGAGGAGCAGGCATCTGTCAGAAAATATCGGGAACTTACGGAAAATGGAAAACGTCTTGTGCGAATTGTGATAAACGAAGAATATGAGCGCATGATGTCACAGCGCTGGATTATGCTGGAATGTTATTTTCCGGGAAGCAGAAAGCGGAATGCGGGATTTCTTCTGCAGGAATACGCAGGGAAAATCCGGGCCAGAGAGAAAAATATTCCAGAGGGGACAGATTATTGTTTTCAGATTCAGATTGACAGATATGAACCGGTGTTTCAAAAACAGGATATTCTTGCTGTATCCTCTGCGGCTGCTGCGCACAATGAAATAGGTATATTCTGCTTTTGGGGCGTTTGTTATATACGCACGCTTTACCGTAAGGGCAGTGTCTGTAAATTGCGAGCGCTTAATGTTATGGAGCCGGACATTGTTGTAGAAAAAGAAGAGGAGCTTTGCTGTCTGGGCAAAATTCTGGGAAAAGCCTATGGGGAGTACGAAATCCTGCATCCTGAGAAAGAATAACTTGACAAAGACCTTCGTCTATGTTACGCTTACAAAGCGACAATGGAAGCAGGTCTTTTTTTTGTGCGTAATTTTCAGAAGGATTCTGATAGACTACATATGAAAAGAGGTATCTGGTCGCGGTAACAAGACGTTGCATAATGACAGCCCTGTGAAGCTGTCAGCGATAAAAGACACATGGAGGTGGAGAAGTCGTGCGCGTAAAAATCACATTGGCATGTACGGAATGTAAACAGCGTAACTACAACATGACAAAGGAAAAAAAGAATCATCCGGAACGTTTGGAGACAAAGAAATACTGCAAATTCTGTAAAGCTCATACATTACACAAAGAAACCAAATAATCAGGTTTAAGAGGGTGAATTTATGGAAGCAGAAAAAAAGCAGAAAGCTCCAAAAAAGAACTGGACCAAAGGACTTCAGGCAGAATTTAAAAAAATAGTCTGGCCTGATAAGCAGACTCTTGTAAAGCAGACCGTTGCGGTAGTGTCTATCACTGCTGTACTGGGGGTTTTCATTGCTGTTATCGACAGCGGGATTCTGCAGCTGCTGAACTTAATTATTAAGTAAGGACAAGGTGAATTAGAATGTCAGAAGCAAATTGGTATGTTGTTCATACCTATTCAGGGTATGAAAACAAGGTAAAAGCCAACATTGATAAGACAATAGAGAACAGACACCTGGAGGACCAGATTTTAGAAGTCCGTGTACCTATGGAGGACGTAGTGGAACTGAAGAACGGCGAGAAAAAGCAGGTTCAGAAGAAGATGTTTCCCGGTTATGTCCTGATTCATATGGTGATGAATGATGACACATGGTATGTTGTAAGAAACACCCGCGGTGTTACAGGATTTGTTGGTCCGGGTTCAAAACCGGTTCCGCTGACGGAAAAGGAAATTGACGCTCTCGGCATTTCAATGGTCAGAGAAGTGGAAGTTGACTTTGAAGAAGGCGACAGTGTTGTTGTCACAGGCGGTGTTTGGAAAGATACTGTGGGCGTTGTTCAGAGTATTAACGAAGCAAAACAGATTGTGACAATCAGTGTTGAGCTGTTTGGCCGCGAAACGCCGGTAGAAATAAGTTTCGCAGAAGTAAAGAGTCTTTCATAAGACAAAACAGTAAACAGTATGCAAGGGTCATAATGTCACATGGCTCGTGGGAGGGACATTCCCGCAATTACCACATTATAGGAGGTGCCGAAAATGGCAAAGAAAGTAACAGGTTACATTAAATTACAGATTCCTGCTGGAAAGGCAACACCAGCACCACCAGTTGGTCCTGCTTTAGGTCAGCACGGTGTAAACATTGTACAGTTTACAAAAGAATTTAACGCAAGAACAGCAGACAAAGGAGATTTAATCATCCCTGTTGTTATTACAGTATATGCGGACAGAAGCTTCAGCTTCATTACAAAAACTCCGCCGGCTGCAGTTTTATTAAAGAAAGCTTGCAACATCAAATCTGGTTCAGGCGTTCCAAACAAAACAAAAGTAGCTACAATTTCTAAAGCGAAAATCCAGGAAATTGCAGAAATGAAAATGCCGGACTTAAATGCAGCATCCTTAGAGGCAGCTATGAGCATGATTGCCGGAACTGCAAGAAGTATGGGTATTACAGTAGAAGAATAATTAGTTTTGTGACTATCAACAAACGTGGGAGGGACATTCCCGCAATTACCACTAGGAGGTTATTTATATGAAACGCGGAAAAAAATACGCAGAGGCTGCAAAAGCAGTTGACCGTACAAATTTATACGACCCAGCAGAGGCCATTTCTTTAGTAAAGAAAACAGCCGTAGCTAAATTTGACGAAACAATCGAAGCTCATATCAGAACAGGCTGTGATGGACGTCATGCAGAACAGCAGATTCGTGGTGCAGTTGTACTGCCTCACGGAACAGGTAAGACTGTTCGCGTATTAGTATTTGCTAAGAACGCAAAAGCTGACGAAGCACAGGCAGCAGGTGCAGACTTCGTAGGAGCTGAGGATTTAATTCCGAAGATTCAGAACGAAGGATGGTTAGACTTTGACGTTGTTGTTGCTACACCGGATATGATGGGCGTTGTTGGACGTCTGGGACGTGTTCTCGGACCTAAAGGCTTAATGCCAAACCCAAAAGCTGGTACAGTAACTATGGACGTTGCTAAAGCTATCCAGGATATCAAAGCTGGTAAGATTGAATATCGTCTTGATAAAACAAATATCATTCACGTGCCAATCGGAAAAGCTTCTTTCACAGAGGAGCAGTTAGCGGACAACTTCCAGACGCTTATGGGAGCTATCAACAAGGCTAGACCAAGCGCGTTAAAAGGTGTGTTCTTAAAGAGCGTATCTCTGGCTTCCACAATGGGACCAAGCGTAAAGGTTAATCCTGTTAAATTAGCTCAGTAATAGATGCATTATGAAATCCCGGTATAGAGAAAATCTGTATCGGGATTTTTTATAGCTTAAATTCTTATACTTTCAAATCATTACATTTCTTATTTGCTGTTCTTGAACAAAAAAATCCATAAAATATGAAAATAATACTTATAAAAAATAATTATAGTTATAGGAAAAAGAAATTGGAAAATAGATGGGTA
>ERZ506501.27-NODE-27-length-55131-cov-5.64613_pt1 | contig 55131 bp, 34 predicted proteins | sample MGYA00512779_ERZ506501 | MGnify/ENA metagenome assembly ERZ506501
TAATAATCAGCAAGGATGATTATAGGTTCTGTGGATAAAACTGCGGAAACTCAAGATGAAAAAGGATTGACAAAACGAAAACAGGTGCTATAATAAATTACGTTATTTGCATATTGTGCCAATGGAAGGGTGCAGGAAAGCGGCGAAATGCCCACCGAAGGAGTAATACTCTCAGGGGTCTTTTACAAGACGAGACTGTATCTGGATGGCTCTCTGGAGAATCCCATTTATGGGTGCCGAAGGTGTAAGCAGACGGAAATCCGGCTGTGAATCTCTCAGGCAAAAGGACAGTGAAGTTTTTACAGTTGTTTTTGTGCTTCAAAAACAGCTGTGCACAAACGCATTTGCGCTTAAACTGAACTTGAAAAGAGGCTGTCACAGGACGCAGGACTTAAAAATGCCATTTGGTATTTCTAAGATGCAGATTGTGACAGCCCTGTTTTTTTCCAACAATATGCTCTCAATCTAAACAAAGGGAGATAGAAAAATGGAAATGGTAGCATCTGTTGTAGAAGTGGTGAACAAATTTTTGTGGGATTATGCGCTTTTAATCCTGCTTCTTGGAACCGGAATTATTTATTCCTTCAGTCTGAAATTTATTCAGATACGGAAGTTCGGCGCGGGAATGAAGAAAATGTTCGGCGGCTTTTCTCTTCATGGGAAAAGCAGTGAAAACGGTCTCAGTTCCTTTCAGGCTCTGGCGACAGCCATTGCAGCGCAGGTAGGTACGGGAAATATTGCCGGCGCAGCCACGGCCATTGCTTCCGGAGGACCGGGTGCAATTTTCTGGATGTGGGTCAGCGCATTCTTTGGTATGGCCACCATTTATGCGGAGGCCGTTATGGCGCAGCACACCAGAGTAAAAGAAAACGGCGTCATTGTAGGCGGTCCGGTGTACTACATAAAATATATTTTTAAAGGAAAATTCGGCAAATTCCTGGCAGGCTTTTTCTCAGTAGCCATCATTCTGGCACTGGGATTCATGGGAAATATGGTACAGTCCAACTCCATTGGAAGTTCTTTTTATAATGCTTTTGGTGTAAAACCCATGGTTGTAGGTGTTGTGATTGCCCTGGTAGCAGCGTTTATTTTTATCGGCGGAATTAATCGAATTGCAAGAGTGACGGAAAAAGTGGTTCCGTTAATGGCTCTGATTTATATTGTGGGCTGTCTGATTATTCTCTTTATGAATCTGGAAGGCACAGGCAGAGCTTTTCATGACATTTTTGTGGCAGCCTTTGACCCCAAAGCAGTTCTTGGAGGTGCGGCGGGTGTTACCGTACAGAAAGCCATGCGTTTCGGTGTGGCAAGAGGTCTGTTTTCCAATGAAGCTGGTATGGGTTCCACGCCTCACGCCCATGCAACTGCAGATGTAAAGCACCCGGGTGACCAGGGAATTATTGCCATGATGGGTGTGTTTATTGATACTTTTGTTATTTTGACGCTGACAGCGCTGGTAATTCTGTCCACAGGCGCTCTTGCAAGCGGAGAGACGGCAGCCGCACTGGCACAGGTAGCTTTTGATTCTGCGTTTGGTTCTTTCGGAGAAGTTTTCATAGCGATTTGTATGCTGTTCTTTGCCTTTACGACCATTATCGGCTGGTACTATTTCGGAGAGGTGAATGTGCGTCACCTGCTTGGCAAAAAAGCCGTAAAGGTCTATGCTCTCCTGGTGGTTGTCTGTGTACTGGTTGGTTCCGGACTGAAAGTAGATTTGGTATGGAATATGTCTGATATGTTTAACGGACTTATGGTGATTCCAAACCTGATTGCAATTTTGGCCTCTATTAAGGTAGTTAAGCGCCTGAGTAAAGAGCACGAAAATTTGTAAAAAGTTTTGAAAATATGTGCTGGAAACAGTTGAAAAATTTCCCGATTTGCTTTATTCTATAATCTGTCGCAAAAACAGACACCATATTTATAGAAGGCTCAGGGAGGAAACAAAAGATGTGTGAAAAAACCGTGTGCTTTCAGCACATAGACGAAATAAAGGAATTTGTAAATGCAGCGTGCCGCTGTGATTTTGATATTGATATTATCAGTGACCGTCTGACTATTGACGCAAAGTCCATTTTAGGTGTGTTAAGCCTGGAATACAATAAAGAACTGTGCGTCAGATATGAACAGCAGGATTCAGAATTTGAAAATGTTCTGGGTAAATTTGCAGTCGCATAGATAAAATTTGTTTTATAGAAAGATAGTAGTTGAATAATTTGCTCCAAAATTGTATAATTAGATTGATAAAAGCAGCCAAACAGTAGTCGTTGACTGCTTTTTATCATGCCAGGCTTAATATGATTCAGACAGTACGAAGGGAGAAAGCATGAAAAAGAAAATTGCGTATTTGTTAACTGCAAGTATGCTGCTTTCCGGTGTTATGCCCGTTTATGGAACACCGTCAGACGGAGATATGAATTCGGAAAATCAGACATACACAGAAAATGTTGAAAACACAGAACCTGCAGAAAATACAGAAAGTGCAGAAGCCACAGAAAATACAGAATATGCAGAAGACACAGAAAACACACAAGTTTTGGAAACGGAAGGCACCTCTGAACATGAGAAAGACACACAAGAGGATACAGCAGAAGGGATAAAGAATATCCGTACAGCCAAAGTAGAAAAGGGCAATACAGTGAAGGTAGTTCTTGCGTCAGCATTTCCTGTACCAAAGGAACAGAGCTTTGAAGTTTGTTTAAGAAAGGAAGGCGGAGATGAGAGGAAGGATACCCTCTATTTGCCGGGAACAGGAGAAGAAAATAGTGAAGTCAAGGACAGCAGCATTACCTTTCATGATATAGAAGTGGGAGAGTATACTCTTGAAGTCAGCGGCAATAAATACGAAACCTATTCGCAGAGTTTTCAGGTAAAGGAACTGACAGATTATACAGTGCCGATTACAACAGGCTGGATGGGAAACTATGCGTATAACGGTGATGTACATCCGGGGGTTCTTCGCGTGGGAGATGCAGATGGAAATGGAAAACTTACAGACGAAGATGCAGATGCAATTATTCAGGGAATAGAGGATAAAACGGCAGCAGATAACCTGGACTTAAACAGCGACGGAAAAGTTGACATGGTGGATTTACAGTATTTTGCAGTAAATTCCAGGGATGAAAGAGAAAGACAGGCCAGTATTGAAGAAAGCGTTTCTCCGTCTGCTGTAACCATTCAGGTGGATGAGAGCAAGGTTCAGGTAGAAGGAAACCTGGAATCACTCTTAACAGGAGAAGGAAATGGGATTGTATTAAAACCCGCCCAGGGAAATCTTTCAAAAGAAAATCCTGTTAAAATTGATTTCCCTGTATCAGACGGAAAAACTGCAGTTGTGATGGGCGGAATGTCTATTGCAGGAAACACAGACAATCTGCTGACGGCCGGAGGCATTGAGGTGGAATTGGAAGACGGCAGTACGATGTGGATAGATATATCGGGAGAACAGACCGCCAAAGCCAGAGCAGCCGCACCTCAGGCTGTGTGGGAAAATGGTGTTTTGGTTGTGGACTTTAAAGGTCAGGTTGCAGTCAAAAAGGTAACAATTGTAATAGAAGGAACCAAGAAGAATAATAATCTGGCAGAAATCTCAAAGGTGGAGTTTTTAAACAACATGGAAAACCGTATTCCGGCGCCAACCATGGATATTCCGCAAGGATTAAAGGCAGAAGCAGGAAGCGCAAGCTTTATTCTTAACTGGGATACCGCAAAAAACATTACAGGATATGAAGTAAAGATTTCAGACGGAAACGCAACAGAAGTAAGAAAAACAGCGTCTACTAAAATGCAGGTTACTTCCTTCCAAAATGAAGATTTGGTAAATAAGAAAGAATATAAGGTCAGTGTACAGTCTGTAAATGGGGAGTGGAAGAGCGGATACAGTGAGGAAATAACAGTTGTACCGTTTACCACAGCAAAGCCGGAAGCACCGGACAATCTTTCTCTGAAAGGCGGATATCGCTTTATCAGTGCGTCATGGAAGAAGATGAAGGACACGGACAGTTATAATCTCTATTATAAAAAAGAAAGTGACATAGAATTTACAAAAATTGAAAATATTACGGCAAATAGCTTCCAGATAGCAAATTTGGAAGATAAAACCAAGTACGAGGTATTTGTGCGGGGTGTCAATGAAAACGGAGAAGGACCGGACTCTCTTCATTCCGCTGCCAAAACAGTGAGCATTCTTCCGGCGCAGATGCCCCAATATATGCTTTTGAACCAATCTCAGGGAGAAAAAAAATTAACGTCTCATATTAAGAAGATTTCTTATGACCCAAGAGAAAAGCGAAGCATGGAGGAAAGTCCTCTGGATGAAGGAAATGCAGGTTCCGCACTGGGGATTGCAGATGATTTCTATGGTTCCTACTATACCGTAGATGACTGGGACGATGGAGCGGCATATCCGGGCAGTGATAAAGGCTTTACTGTGGAACTGGATAATACATATCACATAGGCTATATTGCAGTTGCGCAGGCCATTGAAAATCCAGAATTATCAGGAGTGACCGTATATGCAGATGGAAAAGAGGTACAGGGAATTTCTTTTGTAACCAGAAGCGATGAAAGCGGAAGAAAGTATTATTTGATTAAGCTGCCTTTAGATGGCGTAGAAGCACAGACATTCCGCATATGTCTTAGAAATCTTAACACAAAATCCGTAAATGTAGCGGAAGTGCGTTTTTATGAATATGACAGTCTCGAAAAAGAAGTTATGGAGTTGTATGCGGATGACCTTCATACAGAGTTAAAGGATAACGTGACGAATGAAATGCTGAAAAAACTCCAGGAACGTCTTGATACCAAGAAAAACGAAGAATACCATCTTGAGAAAGACACGATTCAAAAGGAGCTGGACACAGCAAAAGCTATTTTTGCGGAAAAGGATTTAAAGGATACAGTAGAAATTAATACAAACATTACAGCGGCAAAGGATGGCCAGTTGGGCTTTGGCGGTTTGAATTCATGGCAGCCATTAGGTGTATCAGCCGGGGCAGGAGAGGATGTTGTTGTATATGTAGGAAGTAATAAAGGAAAGACCGGTGATACTACAGACCTTACTTTAGTGGCAACTCAATATCATGCAGAATACAGCAGTTTTGTGCAGGAAAGCCAGAGGCTGAAAGTGGGAAGAAATGAAATTTCACTGAAAAGTCTGCAAAGTATTGATACAGAGGCAGGAGGCTCTCTCTACATTTCCTATAAAGGAAATAATCAGAACGACAAATATGCAGTGCGAGTAAGCGGCGGTGTGAAAATTCCTGTTTTAAATCTCTACGAAGTGAAGGACACACAGGAGCGTTTAAAATATACAGAACAATATGTGGAAGAATTGGAACAAACGGTGGGAAACCTGGAAAAGATACATGAGCAGGAGCACCAGAATAATAAGAACGAGTCTCTGCAGTATGACTATGATGAAGAGAACTGTATTGCAGGAGCTACCGAAATTATGATGGACTCCATGATGTATTCTGTTTCATCCAAACAGATATTAGCAGGATTAGGCAATGGAAGCACGGAGGAAAAGGCACAGAAGCTTCTGACATCTATTGATGCAATGGAGCAGATGATGCATCTTTTCTATCAGCACAAGGGATTAAACGAAAATGCGCCGCAGGCTGTAAACAGAACACCTTCCCAGCATTTGAATATTCGTTACCAGAGAATGTTCGCAGGGGCCTTTATGTATGCCGGAGGCAACCATATTGGTATCGGATGGAATGAAGTGAAAGGACTGGCCGGAGGTGTGCCAGTGCAGACAGACGATAACGGAGCTTATAAGAGCGGTCAGCTTTTTGGATGGGGCATTGCCCATGAAATCGGACATAATATTAACCAGTCCAGCTATGCCATTGCTGAAATTACAAACAATTACTTTGCACAGCTTTCCGGTTTAAAAGAGGACAAAAACGAGTCTGTTCGGTTTAAGTATCCGGATGTCTATGAAAAGGTTACATCAGGAAATACAGGAAGGTCTGCAGATGGTTCTGTACAGCTGGCTATGTACTGGCAGCTGCATCTGGCTTATGACAGAGGCTATAATTATCAGGTATATGATAATTATGAGGAACAGTTGAAAAACTTATTCTATGCAAGAGTGGATACTTATGCCAGAAACACACAGGCGGCACCTATGCCTGGGAATATTCCTCTTACTTTAGGAAGTGACCCGGAACAGAATATTGTAAGACTTGCCAGTGCAGCGGCACAGAAGGATTTGACTGATTTCTTTGTTCGCTGGGGTATTGTGCCGGATGAAACATCTGTACAGTATATCGGACAGTTTGAACCGGAAGACAGAGCAATCTATTATGTCAACGATGATGCCCGCGTTTACGAGATGGAAAAAGGAAGCACAGCAGGAACCATTAAAGGAATGGAGGTTGTTTCGGGGGCAAAGGCAGAGGTCGATGCTTCCAGAAAAAATGAGGTTCATATTACACTGGGAAGCAGCGCAGACGAAGATGTTATTTTAGGTTATGAAATTACCCGCTGCATGACTGCAAACGGAAAGACTGTAAAAGAGGTTGTGGGATTTACGACAGATAAACAGTATACGGATGTGGTAACTGCTGTTAATAACAGGGTGATTACCTATGAAATTACTGCGGTGGATAAATTTATGAACCGTTCTGCGTCTGAAAAACTGGAGCCTTTGAAAATACAGCACGACGGAATTTACGATAAAGAAGCGTGGGAAGTAAGCTTGGCAGGTATTACACCGGAAGAAACAGAAACAGAAGAAGCCGATGAAAATACCCCGTGTGCTCCAAAGGAAAAAGACGGAACAGAAAAAATTGTGGATTCCAAAGCCGATACGGTATTTACAGGACAGTTGGGAAAAGACCAAAACGAAATTATTTTGAATTTCCATAAGAATTTAGAGGTATCAGGTATTCGATATACTGCCGGGGATAAAGCAAAGCAGAGTGAAAAAATTGAAAACTATCAAATTCAGGTAAGCCAAGATAACCAGACCTGGACAACCGTTGCAGAAGGAAAATTTGATACAGAGAAGAACTCACAGCAGATTTATTTCACAAATGGTAAAGATTCATGGGTTTGCACATATGATGCAGCTTATGTAAAAGTTATCGTAAAGGATGAGGAAGGAAAATCAATTTCTGTTGGGGAAATTGACCTTATAGGTCCAAGTGGAGATAATGTGGAATTCGGAGATTTATCAGATAAGACAACCGTGGGAATTTTAAAAGAAGACTACGTTTATGATAAAAACGGAGATAAAATTCCGGCAAACTCTCTGGTATTTATAGGAGAATATAAAGGAAACCCTGCATATAATGTGGTTATGCTTTATGATGAAAACGGAAATATCGTAGGAGGAGTCGGCGAAGACGGAGCACTGAGGGCCGAACAGATTATTCTAGCAGATGTTCCAGAGCATGGTGAACTGGGAGAAACCAGCGATGGAAAATGGGTATATTGGATAGAGCCTGAAAATCTGGACAGCAATAAGATTCCTAAGAATGTAAGAGCAGAGCTCTACAGAGTGGATAATGCATTGACAAATGAAGGACAGCGTCTGGTAAGTGACAGTATGTTCTATACAATGCCGGAAGAACTGCCTCAGATTAGCATTAAGTAAAGGAGATTACTGTGGGTAAAAGAATAAAAACATTGATATGTGCGCTGGCAATATGCCTTGTTGCTTTTTCTGTGCCAGTGTACGCAGAAGGAAAAGAACTGTCCTTAGTCCTGCCTTTAGAGGCAGGACAGGGATTTACATCCCTGAAATTCAGTGTGCAGGTGAATAATGTTTCAGAGGACGCAAAAGTATCTGTAGATTTCAGTAAAAGCCTTCCGGAAAAAACAATTGCTAAAACAACTTATAATAAAGGAATTTTAACGGTCTATTTAGCCGGAGGAGATGAACTGTTCCCGCAGTCATCTTTGGAAATTGGAGAACTTACAGTAGAAAATGATGAAAATAAAGGGGAAAATCTGTTTGTGGAATTGCTGCCTGAAACCGTTGAAATCGTAAACAGTGGATATAACGTTGTAGATGATGTTGATGCAGTAAGAGATGAAATTAAACTAACAGGAAGCGGGGCCGAGAAACCGGAAGAGGAAAATCCAGAAGAACCGGAAGAACCAGAGGCAGAGAAAGCGGATTTTGAGGAATTAAAAAAACTCCTTGAGGAATTAAAAGGGCTGAATGCTCAAGACTATACGCAGGAAAGCTGGAATACTCTTTCTGCTTTAATGGAAAAGGCGGCAGAACTTTTGGAAAGTAAAACAGCGACTACAGAACAGGTGAAGGATATGGTAAGCCAGCTAAAGGAAGCGAAAGAGAAGCTGCAGGTAGATACTCCGGACAGCGATAACACAGAACAGGCAAAACAAGAGCTTCAGGGTGTTTTAGATGAGTTGGATAAATTGCTTTCTTCTGATTATACAGCCGAAAGCTGGAATCAGCTGTATGCACTTATGGAAGAAGCAAGAGGGCTGATAGAAAAGGGCGCGTCAAAAGAAGAATATGATGCAATGACTGCCAAACTTCGCGAGACATCCGGTAAGCTGGTGAAGACGGAGCCTGAATTTGAAAAGACATCTGATGATGAAGATTCTCAGAAAAATTTAATTTCAGGTGAAGCTATAGAATCTAAGAATAAAATAAAGAATGTCCTCACAGGAGACAATTCTCCGATTGCTGCGCTGGCATTGGCAGGAGTGGGAAGTATCGCGATTGTGGTAACGCTTTTTTATAAAAAAATGCAAAAGAAATAGAAATAATGGTGTTTACAAATATTTCTGAATGTGATAGCATGAAACATATATGTAAACACAGTGACAAAGAGAGTACATGTATGTTTCGTTTTACAGAGAGGCTTTCGTATGCTGAGAGAAAGCGAATGAGGATATGTGGAAGATGGCTTTTGAGAGGCGCACCGAAGTATGAGAGCATACCAAGGCTGCGACAGGTTCCGCCTGTTATAGCGGTAAGGTATGAATGTACCTGGTGAGGTCTGTGCCGCGAGGCAGAGACGAACAGAAGTGGTAACACGGGTAAATAGGACTCGTCTTCTTTGGAAACAGAGAAGACGGGTTTTTTTGCTTTCGGACAGAAGCTTTATACTGCGCCAATTATGAGCCGAACCCTTAGAACAGGAGGAAGAAAAAGTGGATAAAAAGAAATATTATATTACAACAGCCATTGCCTATACTTCAGGCAAACCTCATATCGGAAATACTTATGAGGCGGTTTTGGCGGACAGTATTGCCAGATTTAAAAGACAGCAGGGGTATGATGTATTTTTCCAGACAGGAACAGATGAACACGGACAGAAAATCGAATTAAAGGCAGCAGAAGCCGGCGTGACCTGCAAAGAATTTGTGGACAATGTGGCAGGGGAAATCAAGAGCATTTGGGACTTGATGAACACTTCCTATGACAAGTTTATCCGTACTACAGATGAAGACCACGAAAAACAGGTACAGAAGATTTTCAAAAAACTGTATGACCAGGGTGATATTTACAAAGGATACTATGAAGGTATGTATTGTACACCATGCGAGTCTTTCTTTACGGAATCCCAGCTGGTAGACGGCAAATGTCCGGACTGCGGACGTCCGGTGACACCTGCAAAAGAAGAGGCTTACTTCTTCAGAATGAGTAAATATGCACAGCGTTTGATTGACCACATCAACACCCATCCGGAATTCATTCAGCCGGTATCCAGAAAGAATGAAATGATGAACAATTTCCTTCTGCCGGGACTGCAGGATTTGTGTGTATCCAGAACTTCCTTTAAGTGGGGAATTCCGGTAGATTTCGACCCGAAACATGTGGTTTATGTGTGGCTGGACGCTCTGACTAACTATATTACAGGAATTGGCTATGACTGTGACGGAGAAAGCACGGAGCAGTTTAAGAAAGACTGGCCGGCAGACCTGCACTTAATCGGAAAAGACATCATCCGTTTCCATACCATTTACTGGCCGATTTTCCTTATGGCCCTGGATTTGCCGCTGCCAAAACAGGTATTCGGACATCCGTGGCTTTTACAGGGTGACGGAAAAATGAGCAAATCCAAGGGAAATGTGATTTACGCAGACCAGCTGGTAGATTTCTTCGGCGTGGACGCAGTTCGCTACTTTGTACTTCACGAAATGCCCTTTGAAAACGACGGGGTAATTACCTGGGAATTAATGGTAGAACGTCTGAACTCTGAACTGGCTAATACCCTGGGAAATCTGGTAAACAGAACGATTTCCATGTCCAACAAATATTTTGGCGGGGAAGTACGCAACACCAAGGTCTGCGAACCGGTAGACGAAGAGCTGAAAGCCGTTGTACTGGAAACAAAAGCGAAAGTAGCGGCAAAAATGGAAGAACTTCGTGTGGCAGACGCTATTACGGAAATCTTTACTCTGTTCAAGCGCTGCAACAAATATATTGATGAAACCATGCCATGGGCGCTGGCTAAGGATGAAGAAAAGAAAGACCGTCTGGCTACCGTACTGTATAATCTGGTAGAGGGTATCTGTATCGGCGCTTCCCTTTTGGAATCCTTTATGCCGGAAACCACAGAGAAGATTCTGGCACAGTTAAATGCCCAGAAGAGAACTTACGAAGAGCTGGATACATTTGGATTGTATCCGTCAGGAAATAAGGTAACAGAAAAGCCGGAAATCCTGTTTGCACGTCTGGACGTGAAAGAAGTTCTGGAAAAAGTGGAAGAGATGAGAGCCAAAGAAGCTGCCAAAGACGCACCAGAGGAAGCCAAAGACGAAGCGCCGGTCATTGACATTGAGGCAAAAGAAGAGGTTACTTTTGATGACTTTATGAAAATGCAGTTCCAGGTAGGAGAAATCATTGCATGCGAAGAGGTGAAGAAGTCTAAAAAGCTGCTGTGCTCTCAGGTGAAAATCGGAAGCCAGGTGAGACAGATTGTATCCGGTATTAAGGCACATTATAAGCCGGAGGATATGGTTGGAAAGAAGGTTATGGTTCTGGTGAACTTGAAACCGGCTAAGCTGGCTGGTATTTTGTCAGAGGGCATGATTCTCTGTGCAGAAGGACTGGACGGAGAACTGGCACTGATGACACCGGATAAAGAAATGCCGGCAGGGGCGGAAATCTGCTAGTCTACTGTATCAGGAAAGGATATGCCTGGCATACGGCCATTGAATTGCAGGCTGTAGATGGACTTAAAACATCTCAAGATCCCGATGCCTCTAAGCTGATTGCTAAGTTGGTACAGGCGGGAATTCTTGAGCCCGTATCCGGTTATGGAAAAGGCAGGGGCTGTTTCGGCAGCCCCTGTCCCTTTTATGGCTATAGAGAATTATTCCATTCTTCCGATATCATATACACTTCTGACACGGAGTTTTTCCGGTTCGCCTCTTAAGATTTTGACTCTTCTCGAGCCGCCATTCATATCAAAATAATTATCTTCCAGAACCAAATCTTCGTTTTCATTGAGAATTTCCACACTCTTTGCGTAAGTATCAGCCTGAACGATAATTTCATCACCTTCTACCCTCATTTGCAGATTTGGATTCTCATAGCAGAAATATTTCGGGTAGGAGAAAATAACAGTTCCGAAAGAGATTACAGTGTCGTTTTCCACAGCTTCATAGCTGACATACTGATGGAAAACGTCTGCTTCCGGCAGCAGTACCTTATCCATCCACAGAGCGGAGAAAGGTGAAACACATACGTCTGTTTTTCCCTCGCGGACCACAGAAGCGTCGGCATTTCGCAATGCCCAGCGCACGGTGAGTTTTTTCTCCTCAAAGGTTTCGTTGGTTACATTCAAGCGAATGGACTTTTCAAAAGTAAAGTGCTGGCGGTTCATATCTGCGCTGGCGGTCATCCAGTTTTGCTCTTCGCAGGAAATCATCACCGGTGCAAAGAAGCGTTTTGCATAATAATGCAGGGCTTTCCAGCGTCCATAATAATCAATGGAAGACCAGGAAGTTACAGGCCAGCAGTCGTTTAACTGCCAGTATACGGCGCCCATACATCTGCCCCGATTTCTGCGGAAATGTTCTACACCGTAGCGGATACCATCTGCCTGAAGAAGCTGGGAAGCATAAATCAGGGAGGAGAAGTCATAAGGGTATTTGTAAGTTTGCTGCAGATATCCCATGATTTTTCCGTTTGCCGCATTGTTTCTCTGATGTTTTTCCATGACATAGGAGAAAATATTCCAATCCTGCGGGTCGTCACTGATGCCTTCTTCTATGGTTTTCAGAGAAGGGAATGCCTGGAAACCAAATTCAGAGAGATAACGGAAGAAATATTTCCGGTACTCGGAAAACGGCTTGTTTCCATGCCATACCTGCCAGAAATGCACATCTCCCCGGTTCGGATCCTGTGGTTCCTCGAAAGAGCCGCCTGAGGAAGGGCTTGATGGCCAGTAAAAGGTTTCCGGATCGTATTTTTTCAGCACCTGAGGGATAATGCGTTCATACATAAAGAGGTAATCGCGTACCTCAGAGGGTTTGGATACCCATTCCCCATCTTTTACAAAGGATTCCATTTCATTATTTCCGCACCAGAGGCCAAGGCTTGCATGGTGGCGGAGACGTTTGATATTGTCGATAAATTCCTGTGTAATATTGGCTTCAAATTCCGGTGTCAGTTCGTAAACAGAGCAGGCAAACATAAAGTCTTCCCACACAATCAGTCCCAATTCATCACATAAATCGTAAAATTCATCATCCGGATAGTATCCGCCGCCCCATACACGGATACTGTTAAAGTTGGCCAGTTTGGCATCCATAAGAAGCTGACGCCGTTTGGCGGAATTGATTTTTCCAAGGAGGTGTTCTTCTGGGATATAGTCCGCACCCATGGCAAATACTTTCACGCCGTTCACCACATGCGCAAAGGTTTCGCCCCATTCGTCCTTTTCTACACACATGGTCAGAGTACGCAGACCGATTCTGCGTTCCCAGGTATCTACCAAATCCGTTCTGGCATAAAGTTCCAGCTTAACGGTGTAAAGCGGCTGTGCGCCCAAACCGTTTGGAAACCAGAGCATAGGGGAAAGGATTTCCATCTGTGTTGGATTACCCGAGAGCGTCTGGGATTCTCCATTTGGGTCTGTTACCGTTACACTATAGGTAAAATCTTCATTTGCAGTGCTGTTCAGACATTCCAGGGAAAGTTCTTTCTCTGGCTGATGGGGCAGGAGGAAAGAAGGGGCAAAGTGCAGAGTGACTTTGTTTTCTTCGTGTTTTTGTGTGACATATACAGAGTCAATGCGCGCCTTTTTCACACCTACAAGGGTAACGTCACGGAAAATGCCCGCATCCGGCAAATGAGCGCCCCAGTCCCAGCCATACATATAATGTGCTTTTCGGATATGGCTGAATCCCTCCCAGGCGTCCTCAGAGCCGCGGGTAGCACACTGAGCAAAGGCTTCGTCGGCAGCCTTTAAGGGAGAATGCAGAACCACTTTTAACTGATTTTTTTCCCGTAAAAGCAGAGAAGTAACGTCAAATTCCCAGGTACGGTGCATGTTGGCTGTCTGTCCTAAAAGGATATCATTGAAATAAACATCACTGATGGTATCAATGCCGTCAAAGCGCAGAATGCAAGCATCTTCCTCTAAAAGTTCCGGCAGAGGAGAAAAGGTGCAGGTATAGGTATAGTCTTCATCAATGACATCTCTCACTACATCCTCGTTGCCTTTCCAGTAAGGGTCCGGGATTTGGCCGTTATCTGCCAGCACAGTGTAGACGCTGGTCGGAATGGTGGCAGGGAAAGGTGTGGCGCAATTGTTTTTGTGTAAAAACCAGTTCTGATTTAATGATTGTTTTATCATAGTTTTCCTCCGATGATTTCATATATAGTGATTTTAACTACAGTATTTAACCCATGGTAACTTCTGCATATACATCTGTTTTGTCTGGCTTGAATGGAATTACATTGCCTTCGACAGCAACATCGTCAACCAAAAGTGTGCAAACACCCTTCTGTACATGTTGCGGATTGCGGATGGTAATGTGGTAATGGACCCCTCTGTATATACGATTCACAGTGAAATCACCGAAATCTTCTGGTACACAGGGGTCAATGCGCAGACCTTTCAGAGTAGGCTGAATACCGATAATATATTGTGAAACATTGACAAAGGTCCAGGCTGCGGTGCCGGTGAGCCAGCTGTTCTTGGCTTCACCGAAGCGAGGTGCATCTTTTCCGGCTATCATTTGGGAGTATACATAAGGCTCTGTCCGGTGGATTTCACTGATATCTTCCAGAAATGCGGGGCAAATCTTTCTGTATACGTCAAAGGCACGGTTTCCGTGTCCGAGAATGGCCTCGGAGATAGAAACCCATGGATTGTTATGGCAGAAGATACCTGCATTTTCCTTATATCCCGGCGGATAAGAGGAAATTTCCCCCAAATTCAAATGATAGTGTGTATAAGGCGGCTGTAGAATGGTAATGCCATACTTGGTATCCAGTAACTTCTCGGTGGATTTCAGAGCCTGCTCGGCAATTCCTTCTTCAATACCTACACCGGAAAGCGGCAGGAAACCCTGAGGTTCAATGAAAATTTTTCCTTCTTCACACTCTGCTGAACCAATCTTATCTCCATTGGCATCATAAGCCCGCAGGAACCATTTGCCGTCCCAGCCGTCTTTTAAGATGGCATCGTAAACTTTTGATACCTCGCTTTGAGCATGCTCAGTTTCTGCTGTATTCCCAACCAGACGGCACAGTTCAGCGTATTCGCGGCCGTACTTGACGAACATACCTGCAATAAAAACAGATTCTGCGACAGGTCCCTCGCTTGGGCCGAAGGTCTGGAATGATTCTCCGGGGTGCTCTGAATAACAGTTCAGATTCAGACAGTCGTTCCAGTCTGCGCGTCCGATAAGAGGAAGTCCATGTGGGCCTTTGTGAGAAACAATAAATTCAAAGGAACGTTTCAGGTGTTCCATAAGAGGTACGGCAGTTTCTTCCCGATTGTTGAAAGGTACCATTTCTTCCAGGATAGAAGTATCCCCGGTTTCGCGAATATAAGCGGAAACTGCAGCAATGAGCCATAGTGGGTCATCGTTAAATCCACTTCCGATATCAGAATTTCCTTTTTTTGTCAATGGCTGGTACTGGTGATAGGCGCTCCCGTCTTCAAACTGTGTGGAGGCAATATCAATAATTCTGATACGGGCGCGTTCCGGAATCAAATGCACAAAGCCAAGAAGGTCTTGACAGGAGTCACGGAAGCCCATACCGCGCCCAATTCCGGATTCATAATAAGAAGCAGAACGTGACATGTTAAAGGTTACCATGCACTGGTACTGATTCCAGATATTTACCATACGGTTTACCTTTTCGTTTTTCGTAGTAATCTGGAAACGAGATAAAAGTTCAGTCCAGTAGTTTTTCAGCGCTGCAAAAGCCTGGTCAACGCTTTGCTTGGAAGCATATTTTTCCAGAAGAATTTCAGCTGGTTTTTTATTTATAATGTTGGCTGTTTCCCACTTTTCTTCTTTGAGATTTTCGGCATAGCCCAAAACAAAAATAAAGGTTTTGTTTTCCCCTGGTTTGAGACAAAGGTCAATCTGATGAGAAGCAATGGGATACCAGCCGCTGGCTACAGAATCCGTTAATTGTCCGGCAGCAATGGCAGCAGGTCTTTCGGCGCTTCCGTAAACGCCCAGAAGAGCGTCTCTGCTGGTCTCAAAGTGATTTATGGGTGCGTTTACACTGTAAAAGGCATAGTGATTACGGCGTTCTCTGTATTCTGTTTTGTGATAGATGACGGAATCTTTTATCTCCACTTCGCCGGTGCTCAGATTTCGCTGGAAGTTTCGAGAATCGTCATCTGCATTCCACAGACACCATTCTACATAAGAGAAAAGACTCAAACTCTTTTCTTCTTCGGAATTATTCGTTAAGGTAATTTTCTGGATTTCGCAGGAATCTTTTAAAGGAACAAAAGTTAAAAGGTTTACTGCAATTTGGTTTTTACTGCTTTTGAAAATGCTGTAGCCCATACCGTGGCGGCATTCATAAGTATCCAGAGGGGTTTTGGAAGGCTGCCAGCCGGGATTCCATATTGTATTTTCGTCCTTAATGTAGAAATAATGTCCATTGGTGTCATAAGGAATATTGTTGTAACGGTAACGGGTCATGCGGAGAAGTTTGGCGTCTTTATAGAAGCAATAACCTCCGCAAGTGTTGGAAATTAAAGAGAAAAAATTATCAGAACCGAGATAATTAATCCATGGAAGAGGTGTATCCGGCTGTTGGATGACATATTCTCTGGATAAATCATCAAAAAAACCATATTTCATAATAAGAGACCTCCTGAATATATAAGGGATTTCAAGAAAACGATTTAGTAATCTCATCTCATATAATCAGTCAGTATGTATAGAAAAATAGGAATAACTTTAAAATACAAGGCAATTATACCAAAAGAAACAGAAAAAAACAAGACGAATATATGAAAAAACAAAAAATGCAATGAAATTTACGAAACTGTTTCGTTAGCTGTAAAAAGAATAAAAGAAAAATATACAAAAAATATGCTTTATTCATGAAAAGATATGATATTATTATGTGGTAAATATACAAAAAAATCAAAATCACGAAAATAGTATTGCGAAAACATTGGAGATTATGGAAAATATGTTGCAAGAAAACGATTTAGTAAATGCTCAGATTTATACATGTTGTCCGAGGACAAAAAAGAAACGGAGGCGCAGAAAGATGGAAGAAAGCATTTCTCTAAAGGATATAGCCAGAATGTGCAATGTTTCTGTTTCTACAGTCAGCAAAGCCATGAACGACAGACCGGATATCAGCAGTTCCAAGAAAGAGGAGATTCGCAGAATTGCAAAAGAAATGAATTACATTCCCAATTATATGGCTTCTACTCTAAAGAGCAAGCATACACGAAATATTGGTGTACTGCTATCGGAGCAGACGGGTCAGGGACTTTTGCATGAGCATTTCGCCAGAATTCTCAACAGCTTTAAGGTTACTGTGGAAGAGAGGGGATATGTTATGACATTTTTAAATGCCAGCAATTCTCCAAATCGTCTTTCTTATATGGAGCAGTGCAAGTATATGCGGTTTGATGGGATTTTTATTCTTTGTGCAGACTATCAGTTGGATGAGGTCAGAGAAATTCTGGATTCAGATATGCCGGTGGTAGTGGTAGATAATACACTTCCAAAGCATGTGAATATTGCATCGAACCAGTACGGGGATATGCGCAGACTGATACAGTTTGTTTATGACAGAGGACATCGAAAAATTGCTTATATTCATGGACAGAATAGCGAAGTTACCAGAGGGCGTCTGGAAGCCTATATGAGTTTTATGAAGGAACATAAACTTTCAGTACGCAGAGAATATGTGTATACATGTCCTTACAGAGATACAGAGCGTTCCGTTTCTTTAACGAAAACGTTGTTGTCTGTACCAGACAAACCAAGTTGTATTCTTTATCCGGATGATTTAGCAGCAGTTGCCGGAATGAATGCAATCCAGGAAATGGGACTTAGGGTACCGGAAGACATATCTGTAGTTGGATATGACGGTCTGAGTCTGACATCTTTTGTAAGACCAAGAATTGCAACAATTCATCAGGATACGGTATCCATGGGGATTCAGGCAGGGAATAAATTAATTAACCGTATTGAATTTCCTGAAGAAAAATTGCGGGCAGAGACTGTTGTGGTAGACGGCATGGTAGAGCCGGGAGAGTCTGTCACTGTATGGAAAAATATTGGTTAAAAAAACCAGGTAAAGCCATCTAAGATTATAGTCTGCAGGAGAGTCTGCGGGTTATAGATATAAGTTATTTTATCATTAAGGAGGACTATGGTATGAGAAATCGCAGTAAAATAATCAGTATCTTATTAGCAACGGCAATGGCAGGAAGCATGTTGGCAGGATGTGGCGGAGGAAATAATGAAGAAAACAACTCTGGATCCAGTGAAAGCAGCAGCGAACAGGCATCTGAGAGCAAAGAAAAAGATACTTCAGTATTAGCAGAAGGCTCTGATAATGAACTTACTTATAAAGGAGAGCTTTCTCTGATGCACTATTCCACTTCAGAAGAATCAGAAGGGAATGGTGGTTCCGACGGATTCCGTTCTGTAATTGCTCAGTGGGAAAAAGGTCATTCAGATATTACTTTAAACCAGAGTGTACTTTCTAATGATGATTATAAAACACAGATTGCTACTCAGGCAGCGGCAGATGATCTTCCGGATATTTTCTTACTGCAGGGAATGAATACAAAGACGTGGGCAGAGCAGGGACTGATTCTGGATATGACAGATATCATTAAAGAATCTCCTTATTATGATTCCTACAATACTGATTTCTTTACTCCGTTTACGACAGACGGAAAAACATACGGACTTCCTGTACTGACTACGGGTACCTGTACAGTGGTTATGTATGATAAACAGGCATGGAAAGACGCTGGATATGACAGTTTCCCGGATAATTGGGAAGATGTAAAGAAAGCGGATGAATATTTTAAAGATAATGGTTATTCTGAAACCATCGCGTTTGGTAATGGAGGAAAATGGCAAATTAACTCCTGTTTCCTTTCCGTTATAGGCGATAGATATACAGGTGGTGACTGGTTCCAGTCTTTGGTTGATAAGGGAGGCGCTTCTTTTACGGACCAGCAGTTTGTAGATGCATTGACCTTTACACAGGATATTTTTGAATCAGGAGTCTTTAATGAAGACTTTAATGCTATCGGAAACGAAGACGCCAGAGAATATTATATTTCTGGTGATGCACCTGCTTATATCTGTGGTAACTGGGACGTAAGCTATATTCAGGCTACACTTAAAGAGGAAGATCCGGAATTATATGAAAATACAGGATTTGCAGTGCTTCCTCAGCCGGAAGGAGCAACAGGTTCTACAGGAACACAGAATATCGGACTGGGCTATGCAGTTGCTATTAATTCAAAAGTTGCAGATGACCCGGATAAACTGGCAGCAGCTATTGATTTTGCAGAATACGTAACAGGACCTGCCTTTGCTAAGTATGTAGGAGAAAATTATGCACTTCAGGGATTAACAAAAGCAGATGTGGATTTAAGTGGATTTGATCAATTCACACAAGATTTTTATAACTATTCTTATACAGATACAGAAACCTGCGAAATTTATGATTCTTATATTAACAGTGCTGTTTGGGAAGTTTTGAATACAGAGGTACAGAGCATGTTAAATGGGGATACTACACCAGAAGAGGTTGCTAAAAAGACACAGGAAGCATATACCAAAAATTATTAAAGAATTTTGTGAACAGAGGGGCCGCAGAAATTGGCCCCTTTTTAGGAAAAGAGGAGGAGGCGCTTTATGTTATCGAGAAAACCAAAGCCCCAGGTAATTATTGGATATTTAATAGTCCCTTTACTTTTATATGTATTTGCAGTATTTGTCCCTTTGCTGGCATCTTTATTTTACAGCTTATTTGAGTGGAAGGGCGGACCAAATAAAACATTTATTGGAATTGAAAACTATATCACATTATTGAAAGATTCTACTTTCTGGAATGCCTTTGGACATAATATCTATCTGGTTGTACTGTGCGTAATTGGACAGGTTGGAATTGCTTTTGTTTTTGTTATGATTATCAGCACCAGATTTGTAAAAATGAAAGGAATGCACAGAACCTTTGGATTTTTTCCAAGCACAGTATCAGCGGTTGCGGTAGGTTTTATTTGGACCATGATTTATGATAACAGACGAGGTATCCTAAACTGGTTTCTGGAAGTTATCGGACAGGAAGATAAGAAGCAGGTATGGCTTAACAATCCTGATATTGTTATGACGTTGGTAGCAATTCCGCTGATTTGGCAGTTTATTGGATATTATATGGTGATTCTCCTTTCAGCTACGTCAGCTATTGACAAGGAAATTCTGGAGTCTGCGGAATTAGATGGGGCCAGTGCAGTACAGAGAGCTCTTTATGTGGTAATTCCTATGATTAAAAATACTATTGCTGTATGTATTGTGCTCTGTGTATCCGGTAATATGAAAGCCTTTGATAATATTTACGTTATGACAGCCGGCGGTCCTGGTGATGCATCTATGGTTATGGCGATGTATGGTTACTCAGTATCCTTCAAACAACAGAATATGGGATACGGAAGTGCGATTTCTGTTGGTATCTTTGTGCTGGGAATGTTAGTGATTGGACTTATGCAGCTTTTCCAGAGAGCAGTTAACAGGGAAAAGGAGTGATAGAAAATGAGTGGAAAGAGTTATGGTATGACAACAGGCAAACGGATTGGTAATGGAGTAAAGTCGGGTATTCTGAATCTGATTATGCTGATTTTTTCTCTCTCCTGTATTTTTCCTCTGGTATGGATGTTATATTCGTCCCTGAAAGTAAAGAGAGAATTTAATAGAGATATTATAGGGCTTCCTTCCAATCCGACACTTGAAAATTTTGTAAAGGTGTTGACAAACCCGGATTATCACATTGGGGATTCTATTCTGAATAGTGTGAGAACTACCGTAATTTCCGTGTTTTTTATTGTGTTATTTGGATTTATCATGGGATATTTTCTTGCCAGAATCAAATTCAAAGGAAGTAAAATCATCTGGATTATGCTTCTAATGGGAATGTTGATTCCTGTACATTCTTTGCTAGTGCCTATTTATGTTGTATTTAATAAAACCGGATTATCAAACCAGTGGTTTACCCTGATAATTCCTTATGTGGCCTTTGGACTTCCTATATCGGTATTTCTGTGTCAGGGATTTATTAAAGAGATTCCAACCGCATTGGAAGAGGCAGCGGCGATTGACGGCTGTTCTTTCTCGGGTACACTGTTTAAAGTTATTATGCCTATTTGTAAGCCAATTATGATTACGGTTGCAATTCTTCAGACCTTTAGCTGTTGGAATGAGTTTTCCTTTGCATTGGTACTGATTAAGGATACAGCATTGCAGACGGTACCTCTGGCCATGACACAGTTTACCGGACAGTTCTCTTCCGACTATCCGAAGATTATGGCGGCTATGTTGATTACTATGGCACCGATTGTTATTTTATATTTTGCATTCAGCAAACAGATTATTAAAGGAATGGTTGCAGGTGCGGTGAAAGGTTAAGAAAAGCAATGGAAAAACAGATAGTAATAGAAGAAAACGGTATACATATTGTATTTGAAATTGAAGAGGACGGGAATTTTAAATTACTCCACTTTTCTGCACTTCCTTTTCAAGCGGAAAAGATAACAGAGGCGACGAAAGAGGCAGGATTTAATTTCATAGAAATGAACCTTTACGGATTTGACCGTCCTCATGAGAGACATGGAAACAAGTACATTGTGACTTCCCATGGTTTCCGAATGAAATATGTGTCTCACACAGACGAGAGAAATGAAAAGGGACGTGTTTTAAAATTCATTACCTCAGATGAGGAGACCAAGATGCAGGTGGAATCCGTATGGCAGTTCTATGACGGAATTCCCATCGTCCGTATGCAGCACACAGTAGAAAATCAGGGAGAGGAAGTACAGACTCTGGATTATATTTCTACGTTCAATTACATGGGGATTGAAAAAGAAGGTGCAAAAAGACAGGATGAAAAACTGCTTTTGAAGCTGCCTCATAATGGCTGGCAGCGAGAGATGAACTGGAAAGATTATACGTTAAAGGATTTGGGAATGGAACTGGTTCAGCCAAAAGAGATTCAGCGCTCTTCCAATCATTTCCATGTAAGCAATACGGGAAACTGGTCTTCTAAAGAGTTTTTGCCTATGGCCTATCTGGAAAATCAGGAAACGGGTTCTTCTTTGTACTGGCAGATTGAAAACAATGGTTCCTGGCATTGGGAAATCGGCGACCAGAACGGACATTTATATCTGGCTCTGGGCGGACCAAATGAATTGTATTCCCATTGGTTTAAAAATCTGAAGCCGGGCGAATCCTTTATTACGGTACCGGCAGCAGTGGGAGTGTCTCTGGACGGATTTGACGGTTCTATGGCAGAATTGACGAAATATCGGAGAATTATCCGCAGAAAGAACCAGGACAATGAGACTTGTAAAATTATTTTTAATGATTATATGAACTGCCTTTTTGCTGACCCCACAACAGAAAAGGAAATTCCGCTCATAGACGAAGCAGCAAAAGCGGGCTGTGAATATTTCTGTATTGATGCGGGCTGGTATGCCAAAGGATTTTGGTGGGATGCAGTAGGTGAGTGGGAAGAAAGCAGAGAGCGTTTTCCAAATGGTCTGAAAGAAGTTACAGACTATATCCGTTCCAAAGGAATGATACCGGGTATCTGGCTGGAACCGGAGGTTATGGGAATTAACTGCGAACTGGCAAAAAAATTGCCGGACACCTGGTTCTTTGTAAGACACGGAAAACGTATTTATGACAGAAGCCGTTATCAACTGGATTACAGGAATTCAGAAGTACGTGAATATATGACGTCTGTTGTGGATCGTCTGATTCAGGAATATGGAATCGGCTATATTAAGATGGATTATAACATAGAGCCGGGAATCGGAACAGAATATGCTGCGGAAAGTCCGGGAGAGGGTATGCTGGCGCATGAGCGGGCATATCTGCAGTGGCTGGACGGTCTGTTTGAAAAATATCCGGAACTGGTAATTGAAAACTGTTCCAGCGGAGGGCTGCGTATTGATTATGCAATGCTTTCCAGGTACAGCATACAATCCACCTCAGACGAGGAAGATTACCGATACTACGCTACTATTGCAGCCAATTCACCTAGCGGACTGACGCCTGAACAGAGTGCGGTATGGTCTTATCCGCTGCCGGAGGGGGACAGAGAAGCTACTGTCTTTAATATGGTAAATGCTATGCTTTTAAGGATTCATCAGAGCGGACGTCTGGATAAAATTTCCAAGGAGGAAAAGGCTCTCGTAAAAGAGGGACTGGATTGTTACAAGTCCATACGCGGGGATATTAAGAACGCGCTTCCTTTCTGGCCTTTGGGGCTGTCTGCATTTGATGATGAATGGGTGGCTCTTGGACTTCGGACAGAAGAGAAGATATATCTTTCTGTGTGGAGAAGAAGCGGAAATATGCCATGTGTTTCGATTCCGATTCCGGAAGGAAAGGGAAAAGCAGCAAAAGTTGTCTGCCGTTATCCTTCCTTTAATACAAACGCATGTGAATGGAATCGGGCAGCTGGAACGTTGAGCGTGAACTTTGAAAGAGAAAATATGGCGCGATTTTATGAAATAAAGTTATGTGAAGAAAATTGAAATAAGGGCAGGAGGGTGGTAATTAGTACCTTCCTGTCCTTTATTTTTGAAACGGAGGAATGGTATATGACCGAAAAAGAAATCAAAGCATTGCTTGCAGATATGACATTAAAAGAAAAAATAGGACAGCTTACACAGTTAGATGCCAGTTGTTTTAATGATGAAGGCCCGGTAACAGGTGCGGAGACAGAACTGGGAATTCCGGCAGAAGATTTTCCCTATGCAGGAAGTGTCTTAGGAGTAATCGGCGCACGGCAGGTGGAAAAACTGCAGAAAATGTGTATGGAAAAACAGCCGCATCACATCCCGGTGTTGTTTATGGCAGATATTATCAATGGATATAAGACAATCTTTCCTATTCCGCTGGCGCTTGGCTGTTCTTTTGATACAGAGGAAGTCAAAAAGGTGGGAGATATTATGGCACAGGAATCTGCAGCAGCAGGTCTGCATGTGACATTTGCGCCGATGGTAGATTTAGTTCGAGATGCCAGATGGGGAAGAGTTATGGAATCTACGGGAGAAGACCCATACCTGAATGCACAGATGGCAGCGGCTATGGTAAAAGGAATCCAGGGAGAAGCAGCCGATTATGAAGACCATCTGGGGGCATGTACCAAACACTTTGCTGCATACGGCGCCCCTACAGCGGGAAGAGAATACAATACCGTGGAGTTATCCCAGCGGACTTTACGAGACGATTACCTGCCGTCTTATCAGGCGGCTATTGACGCAGGAAGCGCTATGGTTATGACTTCTTTTAATACGCTGGACAGGATTCCGGCTACAGCAAACAGGTGGCTGATGAAAGACGTGCTGAGAGATGAAATGGGATTTAAAGGTGTGTTGATTTCTGACTGGAATGCCATAGGAGAACTGATAACCAATGGTGTGGCAGAAGGCAAAAAAGAAGCTGCAAGACAGGCAATTCAGGCAGGAACAGACATGGATATGATGAGCGGCTGCTATATGTCACAGCTGGAAACGCTGGTACAAGAGGGAATTGTTTCTGAGGAAACCATTGACATAGCAGTTCTCAGAGTTTTAGAATTGAAAAATAAATTGGGACTGTTTGAAAATCCATACCGCAAGGCGGATTCCAATCTGGAGGCCAAAAAGATTCTGGCAGAGGAAAACAGAGAGGCAGCCAGAAAAATTGCGGCAGATACCATGGTTCTGCTGGAGAATAAAGACCATTTCCTGCCGCTGAAGAAAGAAGAGAAAGTGGCATTTATAGGACCTTATGCAGATGAAAAACGCATGCTGGGTGCCTGGTCTTTCTTTGGAAGCCCGGAGGACACGGTAACCTGTAAAGCTGCTTTGGAAGAAAAGACAGAACAGGGATTGTTTGCAGAGGGCTGCGGTATTTTAAATCCGGGGCAGACGGCATATGGTTTCCGCTTTCATATGACAAACGAAGACAGCCAAGAGGAAACGGAAAAGAAGATTCAGGAAGCTGCCCGCGTGGCCGCAGAATGTGAGAAAACTATACTGTTTCTGGGCGAGGCCTGTATTCAGTCCGGGGAAGGCGGAAGCCGGGGAGATATTACTATTCCGGAAGTGCAAAAAAAGCTGTTAAGAGCCGTATCACAGGTAAATCCGAACCTGGCTGTAGTGATTCTGGCAGGACGTCCGCTGGATATCAGAGAGATAAAAGAACACGCAAAGGCAATTCTCTATGCATGGTTCCCCGGAACAGAAGGCGGTCACGCCATTGCTGATATTTTGTACGGAGACAGAAATCCTCAGGCAAGACTTTCCATGTCTTTGCCGTGGTGTGTTTCTCAGGTTCCGGTATTTTATGGAGAATTCCGCACCGGACGCCATGTGGAGGACGGAGAACAGATAGAGAACCGGTTTATGTCTCGTTATACGGATATTCCAAACCGGCCTTTGTATCCTTTTGGATATGGTTTGAGTTATACAGACTACAGTTATAGCCAGGTACAGGCAGATAAGACCGAATTTTCGCAGGGAGAAAGTCTGCAGGTATGGGTGACAGTGAAAAATACCGGCAGCAGAGAAGGAACAGAAACCGTACAGCTTTACATAACAGACGAATGTGGCAGTGTAGCCAGACCGGTACGGGAATTAAAGGATTTCCAAAAAGTTATTTTACAGCCGGGAGAGGAAAAGAAGGTATGCTTTACGATTCAGGAAGACATGCTTCGTTTCCACCGCGCAGATATGCGATTTGCAGCAGAGCCGGGAGAATTTACCGTGCGCATTGGCGCAGACAGCAGAACAGAAAATGCATTGAAATTTTATCTGAAATAAGACAGAGAGTGCAGGGAAGTAGTAGAAGGGAGAATAGAGGTATGAAATTTACAGACGGCTACTGGAGTGTGAAAAAGGAAATGACGCCGCTCTATGCAGTGGAATATGCAGACAGCAGAAGAAAAGGGGATGAACTGACCATCTACGCCCCGGCGAAGAACATTGCGCATCGCGGAGACAGCCTGAATCTGGGAATGCTCACCATACGGCTTTCCAGTCCCATGGAAGATGTCATTAAGGTTTCCGTGGTACATTTTGAAGGAACGGCTTATAAAGGACCATTTGCAGAGATAAATCAGACCAGTCCTCATATTTCCATAGAAGAAACCGAAGATTTTATTACCTATCAGTCCGGCCATACAAAAGCGGTGGTAGACAAACGCCCCAATTCCTGGGGAATCCGTTTCCTGGACGGAGACCGGGAGATGACCAATACCGGTTTCCGTAACATGGCAAATATTTTAAATAATGAAACAGGAAGAAAGTATACCGTAGATGCCCTGGCTATTGATGTAGACGAGTATATTTATGGTCTTGGAGAAAGATTTACTCCTTTCGTGAAAAACGGACAGGTGGTGGATATGTGGAACGAGGACGGCGGTACAGCCAGTGAGATTTCTTATAAGAATATTCCGTTCTATATTACCAGTAAAGGATACGGTATTCTTCTGGACAATGAGGGAGATGCTTCCTATGAAATTGCCAGTGAGAAAGTAGAAAGAATTCAGTTTTCCGTGGAAGGCGAGCGTCTGGACTACTATGTGATTAACGGACATACCCCAAAGGGAACCATTCAGAAGTATGCAGAACTGACCGGAAAACCGGCACTGCCTCCGGCCTGGTCTTTTGGCCTCTGGCTGACTACATCCTTTACCACCAATTATGATGAGGAAACCACCAGCAGCTTTATCCAGGGCATGGCAGACCGAGATATTCCGCTGCATGTGTTCCATTTTGACTGTTTCTGGATGGAAGGTTTTGAGTGGTGTAACTTTGTATGGGATCCGAAAACCTTTCCGGACCCGGAGGGCATGCTGAAACGTTACCACCAGCGTGGGCTGAAAATCTGTGTATGGATTAACCCCTATATCGGACAGAAATCCCCGCTGTTTGCAGAGGGCATGGAATACGGTTATCTGGTGAAAAAATCCAACGGGGATGTGTGGCAGACCGATATGTGGCAGGCAGGCATGGGCCTGGTGGACTTCACCAACCCGGAAGCTGTGAAATGGTATCAGGGCAAGCTGAAAACTCTGCTGGATATGGGTGTGGACTGCTTTAAGACAGACTTTGGTGAGAGAATTCCGGTGAAAGATATTGCCTACTATGACGGCTCTGATCCGGTGAAAATGCATAATTATTATACTTTCCTGTATAACAAGGCAGTATTTGAGCTGCTGGAGAGAGAAAGAGGAGAAGGCGAGGCGGTACTGTTTGCCCGTTCTGCCACAGTGGGAGGACAGCAGTTCCCGGCACACTGGGGAGGCGACTGCTCTGCAAGCTATCCCTCCATGGCAGAAACCCTGCGCAGCGGACTTTCTCTGGCCTGCGGAGGATTCGGCTTCTGGAGTCATGACATCAGTGGATTTGAAAATACAGCCCCGGCAGATATTTATAAGAGATGGTGCCAGTTCGGACTGCTCAGTTCCCACAGCCGTCTGCATGGTTCCAGTTCTTACCGTGTGCCGTGGATGTTTGACGATGAGGCCTGTGATGTGCTGCGGAAGTTTGTGAAGCTCAAATGCAGCCTGATGCCTTATCTATACCGCCAGGCTGTGGTTTCCCATGAAGAGGGAACACCGATGATGCGGCCTATGTTTGTGGAATTTCCGGAAGACAGAGCCTGTGAAACCCTGGACAAGCAGTACATGCTGGGAGATTCTCTGTTAGTGGCGCCAATCTTTAAGGAATCAGGAGAAGTGGAATATTATGTGCCGGAGGGAAAATGGCAGAATATTTTGACAGGAGAAACAGTAGAAGGCGGAAAATGGCAGAAGGAAACATATGATTATTTCCATATGCCGCTGCTGGCAAGACCCAACACGATTCTGGCAGTAGGAAACAACAGTGAAAGACCGGACTACGATTATGCAGAAGGAATAACCTTGTATCTTGTAAACATGGAAGACGGAAAAGCGACGGAAACTGCTGTGACAGATTTACAGGGAAATACGGTGCTGACAGTAAAAGCCAGAAGAAATGGAAAAACCGTAACCGTATGCGCAGAGGGCCGAACAAAACATGTGACTTATAAGATTATGGGAAATGAAGAACTGGAAGTCGCAGTGGAATAATTCCGTAAGAAAATAAAAAATAATTTTCCCCATTGACAACCCTTCCCTTATCGTTTATTATTCTTTTTAATGAAAGGGAGTAGCTGGCACTGCAAGGTGTTTACGGCGTCGTCAATCTCGACGGGAGTATTCTCGTCCGTGTCGTGATGAAACAGCGAGACTTTTATTGCATAGCAGACTGTGCAGTAAAGGTCTTGCTGTTTTTTTGTTACCTGCGACATAGAAAGACCTTTACGAAGCACACTATAGTAGAGCCTGTAAACCAAAGCTCAAAACAAACGGAGGAAAAAGCATGAAAGAGTATTATCAGATGTCACGAACAGAAGCGCAGAAATCTGTGAATGGCAGCACCCACCCTTTAAGCGAGGACCAGATTAAGAAAAATCAGCAGAAATACGGTCCCAATGCCCTCGTGGAGGAGAAGAAAAAATCCATACTCCAGATATTTCTGGAGCAGTACAAAGACTTTCTGGTTATCATCCTGATTGTGGCAGCCATTGTATCCGGTTTGCTGGGAGAGACAGAAAGCGCCATTGTAATTTTAGTTGTTATTACCATGAATGCCATTTTAGGAACAGTTCAGACAGTAAAAGCCGAACAGTCCTTAGACAGCCTGAAAGCCATGTCCGGGCCGGAAGCAAAAGTATTTCGCAATGGTGATGTGATAAAAGTGCCGTCATCAGAAGTTACTATTGGTGATATTGTTATGCTGGAAGCCGGTGATTATGTTCCGGCGGACGGACGTATTCTGGAAAATGCCAGTCTGAAGGTAGACGAAAGTGCTCTTACGGGAGAAAGCCTTGGAGTGGATAAAACAGAAGAAGAAATCAGCGGTCAGGATGTCCCTCTGGGAGACAGAACCAATATGGTGTATTCCGGAAGCTTTGTTTCCTACGGCAGAGGTTCTTTCCTGGTAACTGCCATTGGTATGGAAACAGAAGTTGGAAAAATTGCAAAACTTCTGAAAAGTACATCCGAAAAGAAAACACCGCTGCAGATGAACCTGGATAACTTCGGACAGAAGCTGTCTATACTGATTCTGGTATTTTGTGCGATTTTATTTGGAATCAGCGTGTTCAGAGGCGAATCCATCGGAGACGCGTTCCTCTTTGCTGTTGCGCTGGCTGTAGCGGCAATTCCTGAAGCTTTAAGTTCTATTGTTACCATTGTGTTGTCCTTCGGTACACAGAAAATGGCGAAAGAACATGCCATTGTCCGTAAATTGCAGGCAGTGGAAGGTCTGGGAAGTGTCTCTATTATCTGTTCAGATAAGACAGGAACGCTGACTCAGAACAAAATGACCGTGGAATACTACTATGTAGAAGGTAAAGAAGTTCCCGCAGCAGACATTGATTTGGAAGAGGAAGCACAGAAACAGCTTTTGCGTCACAGTATTTTGTGTAATGACTCTACAAACAAAAACGGAGAAGAAATCGGTGACCCTACAGAGACAGCTTTGATTAATCAGGGAGATGAACTGGGTGTTCCGGCAGAAACGGTAAGGGAGAAATACCCAAGATTCAGCGAAGTTCCTTTTGACAGTGACAGAAAGCTGATGTCCACGCTGCACACATTGAAAACAGGTTCTACTATGGTAACCAAAGGCGCGGTAGACGTTTTGCTGGGCCGGGTGACCACAATTCAGAAAAATGGAAAAGCAGAACCGATTTCCCAGGCAGATATTCAGGAAATCGAAGAACAGAACCAGAAGTTCTCCAGAAACGGTCTGCGTGTGCTGGCCTTTGCTTATAAGAGTGTACCGGAAGGCACAACGATTACAGTAGAGGATGAAAACGATATGACCTTCCTTGGTCTGATTGCCATGATGGACCCGCCGAGAGAAGAGTCCAAAGACGCGGTAGCAGAATGTATCAAAGCCGGAATCAAACCGATTATGATTACCGGTGACCACAAGGTAACGGCAGCAGCCATTGCCAAACGTATCGGTATTCTGAAAGATGAATCTGAGGCCTGTGAAGGCGCTGTAATTGAAAACATGACAGACGAAGAGTTACAGGATTTCGTAGAAGGAATTTCTGTATATGCCCGTGTTTCACCGGAGCACAAAATCAGAATCGTCAGAGCATGGCAGGAAAAGGGCAACATTGTATCTATGACAGGTGACGGGGTCAACGACGCTCCGGCGCTGAAACAGGCGGATATCGGTGTGGCTATGGGTATCACAGGAACAGAAGTTTCCAAAGATGCGGCATCTATGATATTGACAGATGACAATTTTGCGACTATTGTTAAAGCTGTAGAGAACGGACGTAATGTCTACAAGAATATTAAGAGTGCGATTCAGTTTCTGCTATCCGGAAACTTTGCGGGAATCCTGGCCGTTTTATATGCTTCCATTGCAGGACTTCCGGTACCGTTTGCACCGGTACATCTGTTATTTATCAATCTTTTGACAGACAGTCTTCCGGCTATTGCTCTTGGACTGGAGCCGCACAGCGAGTCCGTGATGAATGAAAAACCAAGACCGATGAACGAATCTATTCTGACAAAGAATTTCCTTTCCAAAATCGGAATCGAGGGTCTGGTAATTGGTATTATGACAATGATTGGCTTCTACATTGGCTATCAGGAAAGCGCGCTTTTGGCGTCTACATTGGCCTTTGGTACGTTGTGTATGTCCCGTCTGGTACATGGGTTTAACTGTAAATCAGATGCGCCTGTATTGTTTACAAAGAGATTCTTTAACAACATTTATCTGGCAGGAGCCTTTGGTTTAGGCGTGCTGCTGATTACTGCAGTTATGATGATTCCGTGGCTGAACGGTATCTTCCAGGTTCAGACATTAAGCCTGACACAGCTGTTGATTATGTATGGTTTGTCTCTTGCCAATCTTCCGATTATTCAGTTTATTAAATGGATTCGTAAAAAAATCGGTAAATAAGAGAATCAGGGAGGGTATCTATGGAGTTGAATAAGAAAAACATGAAGAATCTGATTCTTCTGATTGTCTTTGCAGTGTTGTTTTATGTGGGAGTGCAGAGAATCGAGAATCTGGCAGCAGGTATTCTCTTTGTGTGCAGAGTGGTCTTTCCTTTTATTCTGGGCGGCGCACTGGCGTTTATTTTGAATATACCCATGAGTTTTCTGGAGGAGAAGCTGTTTCACAAAGTAAAGAAAAAGAAGTTTGTAAGACCGGTCTGTCTGGTATGTTCCATTCTCTTTGTGGTGGCTGTGATTCAGGTTGTGCTGGTGGTTGTATTGCCGGAGGTGGCAACAACTTTTTCCAGTATCAGCAAGAATATAGAAGCCTTTCTTCCAAAACTGCAGAGATGGGCAATAGATACGTTCCCTGACAGCAAGCAAGTAACTTCCTGGATTCAGAGTATTGAGTTTAATTGGGATAAAATTATCCAGACAGCTATTAATTTTCTGAAAAACGGTGCGGGAAATGTGCTGAACTCCACCTTTACGGTGGCAAAAACAGTGATTAATTCTCTGATGAACTTTTTCGTAGCCTTTGTGTTTGCCTGTTATATATTGCTTCAGAAGGAAAAGCTGTCTGTGCAAATCAAAAAAGTGCTCTACGCATTCCTTCCTTTGAAGGCAGTGGACAAGACTTTAGAGGTGGCGTCTTTAAGCTATAAAACCTTTTCCAGTTTTGTCACAGGACAATGTCTGGAGGCTGTGATTCTGGGAACCATGTTTTTTATTGTTATGAGTATTCTAAGATTCCCATATGCTTTGCTGGTAGGCGTGGTCATTGCCTTTACTGCACTGATTCCTATCTTTGGCGCTTTTATCGGCTGTGTGATTGGCACATTTTTGATGCTGGTGTCCAATCCCATGCAGGCTGTAGCCTTTGTGATTTTGTTCCTGGTATTGCAGCAGATAGAAGGAAATCTGATTTATCCTCATGTGGTGGGCGGTTCTGTGGGTCTTCCGTCTATCTGGGTGCTGGTAGCCGTCACTGTGGGCGGCAGCCTGATGGGGGTTGTGGGAATGCTGATATTTATTCCGCTGTCCTCTGTAGTTTATGCACTGTTTCGGGAAGTGGTATATAAGAGGCTGAAGGAGAGAGGCATTCATGATATTTGAAACACACGCACATTATGATGATAAAGCGTTTGATAAAGACAGGGACGCACTGTTAAAGTCCATGCCTTTTAAAGGCGTGGAAACCATTGTAAATGTAGGGGCCTCTTTTCAGGGCGTATTGGATACGGTAAAACTCACAGAGCAGTATCCCTTCGTCTATGGCGCTGTGGGAATCCATCCGGACGAGGTGGGAGACCTGAGCGAAGAGAAAATAAGAATTCTGCGCAGATTCTGTGATTTGGAAAAAATTGTGGCTGTGGGAGAAATCGGTCTGGACTATTACTGGGATAAGGAAGGTCATGACATACAGAAAAAATGGTTCGTGCGGCAGATGGACCTTGCAAAGGAGACGGGTTTGCCCATTATTGTGCACAGCCGGGATGCGGCAAAGGACACGATGGACATTATGAAAGCGGAGCGGGCCGATAACCTGAAAGGTGTGATTCACTGCTATTCTTACTCAAAAGAACAGGCCAAAGAGTATATGAACATGGGATATTATCTTGGAATCGGCGGAGTGGTGACCTTCAAAAATGGAAAAAAGCTGAAAGAAGTGGTGGAATATGCGCCGCTGGATTACCTGCTTTTGGAGACAGACGCCCCGTATATGGCGCCGGAGCCCCATAGAGGAGAGCGAAACTGCTCCCTTTATTTGGAATATGTGGCGGAAACCATTGCGGAAATCAAAAGAATTTCCAGAGAAGAGGTAATAGAAGTGACACGGGAGAATGCCCGGAGGTTATTTGGAATAGGATAAAAAGAAGCTGCTGTATAGAGTGCCGGCGGGCACTTTATACAGCAGTTCTTTTTACTTAGGAATTTCCTGCAGTTTTTCATTTATGTAAGCCATGGCTTTTTCAGTCTGTGCTTCCTCGGCAGGGAGAGCAGAAGCGGTATCGCACAGACGATTATCCCCCATAACAGCCAGCATGGACTTTTTCAGATTGTAGCCTATCAGACTGCTGAGGGCATTTACGAGAATGTCAGAAGCTTCTTTATTTTCTAAAATTTCTCTGGCTGTATCATGGATAGAATAATATCCCTCGCGGAAAGTGAGTTCCCGTTCTTTATTCAGGTCTACATGTTCAAACCAGTTAGTCACTCCGGTTTCGGAAGCGTCTTCCACAAACTGATAAGCAGAGAAAGGTTCGGAAACTTTCTCAAACACAGCGGTATCACAGCAGAAGGCACTTTTGGCTGTGATGGTTGTAAAGCCTTCCTTTAAAGGAATGTTGCGGAAGAGGAATACCCGTTGTCCCTGTTCTTTCTTAAAGAAAGCGCCGTTGACATATAAAGAAATTTCCGGTGCATTGCTGTATACCTTTATATCTATGGCAGAATCCGTCCGTTTTCCATAGCGTTTGCTGCAGATATGAACCATGGGTTCGGGATTCCAGTATGCTTTATACAAATAGAAGGAATCTTTTTTTATCTGCCGGTCTATGGTTACCAGTCCCTTATTGTTGCGTCCCGCTACACCGCCTTCTTTTCTGGCATCACAGCCGAAATCAAACATATTCCAGATATGCGTAGCCCACAGCCAGGGGCGTTCTTCAATGATTTTTGCCATGTGTTCATGGTAAAGAGCCTGATATTCTTCGCTGTAGTCTCCTGCTTTAGGTGTATCGCTGTGATAGGAAATAATACCCTCGCAGCCATATTCTGAAATTCCCAATGCACGCTGGGGGTAGGATTGATGGAAAGTATCAAGCCATTTTTCGTTATCTTCCAAAACACCGGTATACCAGCCAAAATAATGATTATAGCTGAGAATATCGGTAATACAGTTCTGTTCATCCTCCATAGGGAGAGAGGAAAGCTGCGCCATTGTGGTCAGACGGGAAGAATCTAAAGTCTTTGCCAAAGCATTTAAGTCTTTCAGGTTTGCCAGAAGCTGCGGTGTATTGGCTCCAATGGTAATCTCATTGGAAATCCCCCAGAAACAGATGGAAGAATGATTGTAGTTCTGGTAAATGAGTTCTTTCATCTGCAGAATACAGTTTTGGTGGGCGTCGGGCGTGTCACTCATGCGGCTGATAAAAGGAATTTCAGCCCAAACAATAAATCCCATTTCATCGCAGAGATTGTAGAAATCCTGACTGTGCTGGTAATGGGCAAGACGAATGGTGTTGGCGCCCACTTCTTTTATAAGGCGTGCGTCCATTTCGTGGTGTGCCAGAGTCAGGGCATTGCCAAGTCCAAGAAAATCCTGATGACGGGAAACACCACGCAGTGGTGTCAGTATTCCATTGAGATAGAACCCTTTTTCCGGGTCTACGTGGAACTCTCGGAAACCATGACGGACAGTTACCTGATCAAGAACTTCATTGTGGCGGTACAGCTCTGCTTTTATGCTGTAGAGATAAGGTGACTGAACACCCTGCCACAGATGAACATCAGACAGGAAAAATTCTGTATAAGTATCAGCTGCAGCCGGCTGTGCTGTCTGTGCAATCAGAGAACCCTCCTGGTCATAAATGCTGAAAAGCACCTGGTCAGTTTCCTTTGCATTGGAAACATAGGCGTGGAGGGAAAGCTGGACCTGATTTCCGTTTTTTATTTCTGAGCAGGCCGTTATGCCTTCGGAACCATAATAATCCAGACAGAAATGGGTCTTGGGAACGGTAAGGACTCTCACATCGCGGTACAGTCCGCCATAAAAGGTAAAGTCAGCAACCTGTGGATAAATATGGTCATAGTGCTGATTGTCTGTCATGACAGAGAGAAGATTCAAGCCCTTATGGAGAAATGCAGTAATGTCCACACGGAAACTGCTGTACCCGCCTTCATGTTCTGTTACCTGTGTGCCATTTACATAAACCTTACATAAAGAAGCTGCAGCCAGAAATTCTATATAGATGCAGGTATCAGAGGGCAGTTCTGAAATCTGCAGTTCTCTGACATACCAGCATGCCCCGCGGTAGTAATCACTGCCGCCGTCTTGGCCGTCCAGGCAGTTCCAGGTATGGGGCAGTGAGACCCGCTCCCAGTTTTCAGGAAGTATCTGGGGAATCTGTTCCTGTTTGTTTTTAGCAAAAAACCAGTCGTCTTTCAGTGTTATTATTTGTCTCATAAGTTGTGTTTCCTCCCGGTATTAGAATAATATCTGGCTGTATTCTAGCATATACAGAACCGGGAGGTGAGTAGGATTCTTGGGAATTACCGTAAAATTTATACTTTTAGGAAAGAATTTCACTTCGGTAGTCTTTGGGTGTCTTTCCAACAATTTTCTTAAACATCTTTGTGAAATAGTTTACATCGGCAATTCCGCAGTGCTGTGCAATGGTCTGAATCTGGAGATTGGATGTGTTCAGAAGAAAGACCGCATGGTTGATTCTTTTGCGTTTTACATATTCTGTCAGGGTGAGTCCGGTTTCCTTCTTAAAAAGTGCGGACAGGTAGCTGGGATTGACATTCAGGCGCTTGGCCTGGGCGTCCAGACCCAAATTCCCCGTCAGGTTTGTGGTAATCTGCGTCATAACCTTTTGTATAATAGGGGAGTAACCCTTCAGGGAATGGCTTTGAACCAGATGGCAGTATTTGCGGATAATATCTTTTTGCAGAGCCAGAGAATCAGTGGGACGGGACAGCTTCACAATTCTTTCCAGCGTATGGGAGGAAAGGTGTCCAATATGAATCGGAGGTACGTCGGCAGATTCTGCAGCTTTGCGCAGTAAAGTGTTTAACATAATGCTCTGGGCTTTCTTCCATTCCAGAGTGTTTTCCCAGGGGAAAACAGAATAGTTTTTCTTGAGGGCAAAGAAACGGTTCAGAAAGATTTCTGTGGCATTCCATTGCCCCTGGCTGACCAGCTTCAGCAGTTCGTTCTCGCAGTCGTAATATTCTTCCATGAGCTGTATGCTCAGCAGAGTTTCTCTTGGGAGCTCCATGTCCTGACTTTCCGTAGTGGGATTCAGTTCGGGAGCGGCAGGGGTTTCGATATTCTGAAAAGAAAAATTGTCTAGGGTTCCCCAAAGCAATTCTCCAAAGGTATTTACAATGGTGAAGAGGGCGCTTTCGTCTGTGAGTACGGGAATCCCGGGAGAAAAAGTCTGAGGCGCGGTTTCTTTTTCAGCAAAAACAGAAGAAACTACATAAGGTCCTATGGAAATATAGGAAGCAGGCTGCGTATCAGGAAGGCGAAAGAAAAGGAAATAGAATCCTGAAGTCCGGATCCGATAAATAGTGTTGGTTGAATCAGAAGTCAGGCAGTTGGAGAATGGCTTTAAATCTTCTGGGGACTGCAGACAGGAGACGGTCAGGTTCATGTTTTTTAGTATATTAGAAAAGAAAAGAAATTCTTTTTTCCAGTGCATAATATCCTCCTTACAGGTGACAGGGACAATAGTATATATATTGTTAATTATCGTATAATTTTTTGAGTTATTCAAGCGTAACATAAAAAAATACGGGAAGTTCACAAAAAATTACTCACATAAATGGCAGAGAGTGGGGTAATATTCAAGGACAGAACAAATACAGGAGGAGAAAATGAAATGAAGAATGAAAAAGCTATGCGTCCTTTTGGAATAAGGGATAAAGTCGGCTATATGTTTGGAGACTTCGGAAATGATTTTACATTCCTTTTTGCCAGCACCTTTCTTATGATTTTTTACACAAAGGTTCTGGGAATCGGAATGGGAATGGTAGGGACCCTGTTTCTGGTAGCCCGTTGTATTGATGCGTTTACAGATGTTACCATGGGGCAGATTGTAGACAGAGCAAAAGAACAGAAGGACGGACGTTTCCGCCCATGGATACGCCGTATGTGCGGTCCGGTGGCTCTGGCTAGTTTTCTGATGTATCAGTCCGCTCTGGCCGATGCGTCTATGACGATTAAAGTGGTTTATATGTTTGTAACGTATATTCTGTGGGGAAGCGTGTTCTATACTTCGATTAACATACCGTATGGTTCTATGGCTTCAGTACTCAGCAGTGAAAGTGATGACCGTTCCTCTCTTTCTACTTTCAGAAGTGTGGGAGCGTCCCTGGCCAGCCTCATAGTCTGCGTTGCAGGACCTATGATGGTTTACACTACAGACGAAGCGGGAAATCAGATTGTAGAAGGAAGCCGCTTTACCCTGATTGCGGGTATATTTTCCGTAAGCGCAGTGATTTGTTATCTGCTCTGCTATTTTATGACGACAGAGCGTGTGAAGAGAGCGGCGGGAACAGAAGAAAAAACAAGCGTTGTAAAATCCTTAAAATCTGCCCTGACCAGCAGAGCTTTAATCGGAATTATTGCAGCGGCAATTCTGCTTCTTTTGGCTTCCTTGATGGCACAGTCTGTAAACCAGTATGTGTTTATTGACTATTTTAAAAATAAAACGGGTCTGTCACTTTTAAGTTTATGTGCGATTATTCCGTCATTTTTACTGGCGCCGTTCATTGTTCCGCTGAGCAGAAAATTTGGTAAAAGAGAGCTTGGTGCAGCCGGATGTATTGTGGGTGGTTTATCCTCCGTTCTTTTATTCTTTATGCATACTAAGTCTATGGGATTGTATATCGCCGTTTCTGTAGTAGGATATATTGGATTTGGATTCTTTAATATGATTATCTGGGCCCTGATTACAGATGTTATCGATGACCAGGAAGTCAGAACCGGAAAACGCGAAGACGGTACGGTTTATGCGGTGTATTCCTTTGCAAGAAAAATCGGACAGGCTTTGGCCGGTGGTATGGGCGCCTGGGCTTTAGGACTGGCAGGCTACAACTCTTCCGTACAGGTGCAGACCCAGGAGGTAGCAGATAAAATTTACGGTGTGGCAACCATGCTGCCGGGAATCTTATATATTGGCGTTGGACTTTGCCTGCTGTTTCTTTATCCTTTAAGTAAGAAAAAAGTAGAAGAGAACATTCTGCTTTTGAAAGAGAGAAGACAGGACGGTGTGAAAGGAGAATAAGGAAATGATACAGGAAACTGAACCAAAAATATTAAGTAAAAAGAATCCGAAAGGTCCGCTCCTGAAGTGGTCTGCAGATTCCGGAGTGAAATTGCTGGAAAAAGACGGTTTATATTTTAAAGACTTGGCAAAAGACGGGAATTTTTATCCCTATGAAGACTGGAGACTGTCCGCACAGGAAAGGGCAGAAGATTTGGCCTCCAGGCTGTCCATAGAGCAAATTGCAGGACTGATGCTTTACAGTAAGCATCAGTTTGTACCTGGACTTTCTTCCGACTATTTCGGGAAGGTGACCTATAGCGGAACTTCTTTACAGGAGGCTCAGGTTCCTGTACATGCTTTGTCAGACCAGCAGAAAACCTTTCTCACAGAAGATTTTTTACGGCATGTTCTTGTGGTGGCTGTTTCTTCCGCAGAGTCATCTGCGAAGTGGAATAATCGTCTGCAGGCGCTGACAGAAGGATTGGAATGGGGCATACCGGTTTCCGTCAGCTCTGACCCAAGACACGGTACGACGGTATCTTTTGAGTTTGACGCCGGTGCAGGCGGAGACATTTCCCATTGGCCTGAATCTTTGGGAATGACAGCGGCATTTGACCCGGAATTGGTGAGAAAGTTCGGGAAAATTGCTTCACAGGAGTATCGGGCGCTGGGAATTAATACTGCCTTGTCTCCTCAGATAGATTTAAGCACAGAGCCCCGCTGGAGCCGTTTCGGAGGAAGCTTCGGAGAACATTCCGGCTTGAGCGCAGAACTGGCGGAAGCTTATTGTGACGGATTCCAGACTTCGGAAGGTGAGAAGGAGATTGAGGACGGCTGGGGGTATGACAGTGTAAATGCCATGGTGAAGCACTGGCCGGGCGGAGGCGCCGTAGAAGGCGGACGTGATGCCCATTTCCCATGCGGAAAATATTCTGTTTATCCGGGAAATAATTTCGAAGAGCATTTAATTCCATTTACGGAAGGTGCTTTTAAGTTAAAGGGAAAGACCAAAATGGCCAGCGCAGTTATGCCTTATTATACCATTATTTACGGACAGCCCGGAGGCGAGAATGTAGGGTGCAGTTACAGCAAATATCTGGTTCAGGATTTGCTGCGGGGAACCTGCAATTACGACGGTGTTGTCTGCACAGACTGGAGTATTACAGCGGATGAAGGCCCTCTTGACAGTATGTACAGCGGAAAATGCTGGGGCGTAGAGCATTTGAGTGAACCGGAGAGATGTTATAAGGTTATTATGGCAGGCGTAGACCAGTTCGGCGGTTTAAACGAGAAGGAAAATGTTCTGAAGGCATATGAAATTGGGGTAAAGGAACACGGAGAAGCCTTTATGAAGCAAAGATTTCAGGATTCTGCCCGCAGACTTCTGAAAAATATTTTCCGTACCGGATTGTTTGAAAATCCGTATCTGGTTCCGGAAGAATCCGCAAGGCTTGTGGGATGTCCGGAATATATGCAGGAAGGGTTTGAAGCCCAGCTGAAGTCTGTGGTTATGCTGAAAAACAGGAATCAGGTGCTGCCTCTTAAGGAAAAGACTAAGGTATATGTTCCTAAGCAGTATATACCCGCCTATACGGACTGGATGGAAAATCAGGTGAAAGAGCATTGGGAATTACCAATGAATCCTGGGCTGCTGAACAAATACTTTACACTGGTGGATACACCACAGGAGGCAGAGGCTGCAATCTGCTTTTTGAGACAGCCGGATGGCGCCGGGTTCAGCCTTTTAGGAGGATATGATGCAAAAGACAGGGAAAACGGAGGGAACGGATACCTTCCGGTGAGCCTTCAGTACCGCCCGTATACGGCAGAAAAAGCAAGGGAACACAGCATTGCAGGGGGTGATCCGCAGGAAGATTTTATCAACAGAGGATATAAAGGAAAGACCACAGAAGTAGACAATGAATGCGACCTGGATATGCTTCTGGATACCCGCAGACAGATGGGAGATAAGCCTGTGATTGCCTGCGTGAGCATGACGGGGCCTATGGTGATGGCAGAATTTGAAGAGGCAGCGGACGCAATTCTCACCACCTTTGGAAATCTTCCCCAGGCTTTAATGGAAATTATCAGCGGAAGGAAAGAACCGTCAGGTTTGCTTCCTCTGCAGATTCCGGAAAATATGGATACCGTGGAAGAGCAGTATGAGGATGTTCCTTTTGATATGATATGTCATGTGGACAGTGAGGGACATACCTATGATTTCGGATATGGATTAAACTGGAAAGGCGTTATCTATGATGAACGTGTCAGAAAATATGCTCATCATCCGGAGAAAAATATCAATAAAAAAGATATGGAAACAGAAAGCTAAGAGCTGTTTTGAGAAGCTGACAGTTTTCTGAAGCGTTTGGACAAGGGCAGAAAGTTGAGAAAGAGACTTTCTGTCCTTGTTATATTGTTCAGTCAGAAAGCGAAATCAATTCTCCTCGAAATGCTTTTTTACAAATTTTTAGATTCTTTGTCCGCTCTCATTTTCTGAATATATTCTTTGGGTGTCATTTTCGTATATTTTTTAAATAAGTGGCTGAAATACTGCGGATTATTGCCGCACCCTACTTGTTCCGCGATAGAGTAGATTTTTTCAGCGTCACAATTAATTAAAAGCTGCTTGGCTTTCTTAATGCGCAGTTCATTCAGATAAGCGGAGAATTTTATCCCGGTTTGCAGAACAAACTGGCGGCTTACATAGTCTACATTCATAAAAAGCTGATTTTCTACAATCCATTTCAAGGTTAAATTGCAATCCCCGATATGTTCATTGGTGTAATCTAAAATTTCCTGTATAAAAGGTTTCAGTTTTCCATTGCTGATAACCGGTGCGGGATACAGAATTTCCAGTTTCTCAAAAAGAAAATCGCAGATTTCCTGATTGGAAGCTACAGAAGCGGTAAACATCATAAAATTGGTCAGTTCCGCAGCAGGAAGGGAAGTAAAATTCTGCATGGCCCTTAATAAAAGGCTGTTGACCAGGGAACGGAGAAAGTTCAAGTCTTTAATAGAAGTTATAAGCTGCTTTAATTCCGCCAGAAGATTTTGGTGCAGGGTTTCATCCGTTTCCTTTGCCAACAGGTCGGAAATCTCCAATGTTTTCTGAAATACATAGTTGTAATTGCAGATGGTAATGGGATGGGTGCCGGAGTACAGGTAAATGGTTTCGTAGCGTTTTACTTTCCGGCACACAGTTTCCAGAAGCGGCATGAGGGCATCATAAATTTCTTCCTGAAAAGTACATGGACTTTGTGTCAGACTCTCTGAAAGAAATCCGGAAAGGCCGGACAGGTCAGAAAATCCCTTTGCCGGGTGGGGAAAGAAAAATAACAGAGAATTTTTCACATAAACGCAGGCAAAGGAAGAATCAAGGCCATGGCTTTTGAAAAAATACTGTATCAGGGAAATACAGGAACTGACAAAGGATTCTTCCAGAAAAAATACATAGCATAAATGGTAGGGGGTATGATAGAAATCAAGGTAGGTTTCATAAAGGGGCGGCAGCTTTTTAGCAGGCAGGTCTGAAGACAGAAGCTGCAGCAAAATATCATACATCAAATTTTTCTGCAGATGCCCGCCCAAAGAGGGCAGACTTTGCCCTGCAGCCTGTGAGGGCAGCTTTTTGTAATGCTCCTTTATAGAGTCCTTTACGGCCTCTATGATTTCCTGTTCGCTGCAGGGCTTTAAGATATAGTGTTTGATGCCGTATTTCATGGCTTCCCTGGCATAGGAAAAATCATGATATCCGGAAAGGATAATAAACTGGATATTATCATGATTCTGGGTGATTTTCTGAATCAATTCCAAGCCTGACAATTTAGGCATGCGAATGTCTGTCAGGACAATGTCGGGATATTCATCTAAAATAGCATCGTAAGCCTCAAGACCGTTCTTACATACCCCTACAATTTCAATATCAAGGCTTTTCCAGTCTATAATACTGCACATAGTTTCACGGATTATTTTTTCATCATCAGCAATCAGCAATCGAAGCATATCGGTCTCTCCTTTTTGCGTCAGTCCTGTCAGGGACTGTTATTTTTACGGTGGCAAACATTTCTTCGTTGATAAATTCCAGGCTGCAGGAATCTCCGAAGGCCAGCTCCAGTCGCTTGTAAACATTCAGAATTCCAATGCCGAAGCCGTTTGGAAGGATTTCCTTAGAAATCAGTTTTTCCAGAAGGTTTTCTTCGAACCGGGACTCCGTATTGGACACGGTAATCACAATGCATTCCGTTTCCCGGTGTGCTTTTATATAAATCAAACATTCATCGCTGTCCTCCTCCAGGGTATAGTGAATTGCATTTTCAACCAGGGGCTGCAGTGTGAATTTAGGAAGGTAAGTATCCACAAGTTCGGGCGGTATCTCCGTTTCACAGCGCAGACTGTCTTCAAAGCGGATTTCCTGAATATTCATATAGTATTTAACCAATTCCAGTTCCTGGGACAGAGACGAATCTTTGTTTTTCCGGCTCAGTGTAATCCGCAGCAGCTTTCCCAGGGATTCTGTCATCAAGGAGATAGGTACGTCTTTCAACAGCTTTGCCCTCCAGTTAATGGACTGTAGGGTATTGTACAAAAAATGGGGATTTATCTGCATTTCCAGCGCTTTTAATTGTGACTCCTTGGCAAGCAGTTTGTGTTCATAGTTTTCTTTTATCAGAGTCAGTATTTTTGCGGCCATGGAATCAAATTGCTGATGGAGAAGACCGATTTCGTCATAACGGTTTTCGTATGAATAAGGGCAATGAATAATTTCAAATTTTTCATTTCCAAAGGCCTTTATTTTGGTCATCAGCGCGTCAAAATGTGTTACCAGGGGTTTCATAAGCACTTTGGTAAGCAAAATACAAAGAAGAAGGCTGGAAAACAGGATGAAGATAAAAAGTTGCTGGAAAAATTGAATATTCTTGTACATATCCTCATAAGGCGAGAGACAGAAATAATCCCAACCGGTATCTGTAATGCGTCCCCGTATAGTAAAGTAACGGTCTTGGCAGATTTTTTGAATGGAATATTCGCCTAAATCCACTTTTTCCAGTGCAAATCTTTCGTAATTTTTCAGCGAAGCCGGTGCATAAAGGGTCTGGCTGCCGTTGCACAGAATGTAGGACACAGAATCCTGACTTTGGTTTGGGGCGGAGATGTCTTCCATCATCTGCCGGATATTAATATTTATAATCAGCACTCCCAGGTCGTCCAGTTTCAGGTGTTCAATCCGGCGAAGGCTTCGTACCAGAAAAATCCCGTAAGTATCACAGTAATCGGTAATCCAGCAGAGCCGTCCGTCCTGAGTCCGGGCTGTTTCCAAGATTTCTGATTGAAGTTCAGAGGGAAGAACATGGGAATCAATGCCGGAAGACAGAACAGAAAACTTGTCAGTAACTACCTGTACATAATCTACATAGTAAGATTTGTACTTTTGATAGTAGTTGTTTAGCGCGGCATGTACCCGGGCATAAGAATTAGAGGGCGTGTTGCTGCCATTGCCGTCCTTGCTTTCCGAAAGGGCTGTCTGTATGGAATTATCTTCTAAAATAAAATTAGCCATGCCCTGTACCGTGTGCAGATTCCGGGAAATATCTTTGGAGGAATAAGTCAGCAATTCCCCGGAAGTCTGATACAGCATACGATTGCTGGAACGTATAATCAACAGGAAGCCAGCAAGGATAAATAACGCAAATAAGAAGATTCCCGGAAGCAAAAGTATAAGAAACTTTTGGGCAAGCGGGGCATTTTGTACTTTTTTTCTTATTTTATGAAACATGAAGTCTACCTCCATTTTCTTTAATTTTCAGTAATGATATTATAACAGTTAGAAAAGAAAAAACCAATGAAAGAGGAAAAAATGCAAGGTTTCGTCTAAGAAGAACTAGGTTTTGTTTCTTTCTTCTGTCTGAAACATGGCATATAATAAACATCACAAACGACGGTCGTGAAAAAATGTAAAGGAAAAGAGGTTGAAGAGACTATGAAAAGAAGAGTGTTAGCAGTGATTCTTGGTATGACTATGGTTTGCAGTATGGCAGCCTGCGGCGGAAGCAGCGGAGAAAAGGAAAACAGTGAGAGCACAAAGGAAGATTCCGGAAAACTGACCTTTGCCTGGTGGGGTAACCAGGTACGAAATGAGCGTACCAGTAAAATTCTGGAAATGTATTCGGAAGAAAATCCTGGCGTAACCTTTGACGGACAGTTTTCAGAGTGGAATGATTACTGGAATAAACTGGCAACAGCGTCAGCAGGACATACGATGCCAGATATTGTGCAGATGGATATGGGATATTATAACCAATATGTAGAGAATGGACTGCTATTAGATTTATCTCCTTACATTGAGGATGGAACATTAGAAGTTGCAGATGTAGATGAGAGTATTTTGGAATCGGCAAAAATAGACGGTAAGACTTATGGTATCTGTAATGGAATTAATGCCCCTGCACTGTTGTATAATAAAACACTTTTGGATGAGGCGGGAATTGAAGTGAAAGATGGTATGACAATAGAAGAGTTTGTTCAGATTTCCAAAGAAGTGCAGAAAAAAACAGGGTATAAGACCAACGTGGGGTATTGTCATAATGGTTTGCCGGAATATTGGCTTAGAAGTGAAGACAAATTGCTTTTTGAAGAAGGGAAGCTGGCAGTAGACAGTGCCGGTGATTTGGAAGTTATCTTTGATTTAAAGGAACAGGCAGTAAAAGAAGGATGGCATTTGGACCCGGGTGTATTTACGGAAATCACCATTGGTTCTGCTGAACAGGACCCAATGGTTTATGGAAGTAATCCGGAATCTATGTCATGGTGCAGTTTTGCATTTTCCAATCAGTTATCTGCTATTCAGGCAGCAGCTCCGGAAGGTGTAGAAATTGGAATCACTACATGGCCTACAGATAATCTTGAAAAGTCAAATTATTTGAAACCCAGTCAGTTTTTCTGTGTAAGTGCTGACTGCGAAAATCCGGAAGAGGCAGTAAAAGTTTTAAATTATATTACAAATTCTATAGAATGTAACGAAGTTCTTTTGGGAGAAAGAGGAGTGCCGGTTTCTAAAAAGGTATCAGAAGCAATTGCGCCGCAATTAGACGAAACCAATCAGGAAATTATAAGATACATCAATGAGGTAGTTACTCCTGTTTGCAGTACGATTAATCCTGCTGCTCCAAATGGTGCAAACGAGTTTTATGATTTGCAGAATACGTTAGAAGAACAGATTTTGTACGGTCAGATTACCGCAGAAGACGCAGCGAAACAATTATTTGAAGAGGGAAATGCCTTCATGGAGGCAGGCGCTCAATAAAGAAAAGGAGTCGAGGAAAGTATGAAAAAGACAAAGCAAATGTCCATACGCAAAAAGCTGAATACCGAAAGTGCAGCAGGCATTATCTGCACCATGCCTTTTATTATTGGATTCCTGTTGTTTATGATAGTCCCTATGGGAATTTCCCTGTACTACTCTTTCTGCAATTATGATATCCTTTCCGCACCCAAGTGGTGCGGTCTGGATAACTACATTAAGATGTTTACAGATGACCCAAAATTCTGGAAATCTATTGCAGTAACCTTTTATTTTGCGTTGGTTTCCGTGCCCCTGCGACTGATTTTTGCCTTGATTGTAGCAATGATTCTGGTAAAGAGCAGTAAGGCATCTGCTTTTTACAGAGCCGTATATTATCTGCCTTCCATTATTGGAGGCTCTGTTGCAGTGGCGATTCTGTGGAAAAGAATGTTTGCAGCAGACGGTGTAGTGAATAAAATTTTGTCTGTGTTTGGATTTCCAGCGGATTTTGCATGGCTGGGAAATACGAAGACCGCTATCTGGACGCTGATTATTCTGGCAGTTTGGCAGTTTGGTTCTTCTATGTTGATTTTCCTTTCAGCATTGAAGCAAATTCCCACAGAATTGTACGAGGCGGCAGATGTGGACGGGGCTAATAAATGCAATAAATTTTTCAAAATTACCCTGCCCCTTTTGACCCCCACTATTTTCTTTAATCTGGTCATGCAGATGATAAACGGATTCCTGGCCTTTACCCAGTGCTTTATCATTACTCAGGGAAAACCCATGGATTCTACATTATTTTATACCGTGTACACCTATTTCCAGTCCTTTAAGTTTTATAATACCGGATACGGCGCAGCCCTGGCATGGATTATGCTGCTTCTTATTGGGTTGATTACACTGGTATTATTTGCAACAAAGAAATTTTGGGTTTATGATGAAGGGAATTAACGGATATGAAGAAAGCAAGAATACATAGAAAAATTATCTATCATGTCATAGTTACCATATTTGGCCTGATTATGATTTATCCGCTGGTCTGGATGATTATGAGCTCCTTTAAAGATACAAATACTATTTTCACTACAGCGGGACAGTTGATTCCTGAAAAATTTACATTGGATAACTACATCAATGGATGGAAAGGATTTGCAGGAGTAAGTTTTGGAACCTTCTTCAAAAACTCTTTGTTTATTTCCGTAGTAGCGACTGTGGGAACTGTATTTTCATCTTCCATAGTAGCTTATGGACTTGCGAGATGTAAGTTTAAAGGTAAAAGAATTCTGGTAGTTGCCATGCTGCTGTCCATGATGCTGCCGGCACAGGTGTTGATGATTCCTCAGTATCTCTGGTATCAGAAACTGGGGTGGGTAAATTCCTATATGCCTTTGATTGTACCATATTGTTTTGCCATTCAGGGTTTCTTTACCTATTTGATGATGAATTTCATTCAGGGAATTCCCAGAGAACTGGACGAAGCGGCAAAGATTGACGGCTGCTCGTATTACGGGATTTTCGGAAGAATTATTTTTCCGCTGATGCTTCCGGTATTGATTACATCTGGTATTTTTTCCTTTATGTGGAGATGGGACGATTTCCTGTCTGCCCTGCTTTACATTAATGATTCAACAAAATATCCGGTGAGTCTTGCTTTGAAATTATTTAGTGACCCTGGTTCTTCTTCCGATTACGGCGCTATGTTTGCTATGGCTACACTGTCTGTACTGCCGATTATGCTGATATTTATTTTCCTGCAAAAATATATTGTAGAAGGAATCAGTACCTCCGGCTTAAAAGGTTAAGTATGACGTGAATATGAAATTTGATGAAAAGGAGAATGTCTTATGATTTACAAAGAAGGAAAAGTGTCTGATGTACAAATTGCTTACATAGGGGGAGGTTCCAGAGGTTGGGCTTGGACTTTCATGACTGATTTGGCATTGGAACCTAATATGAGCGGAACTATTCGTCTGTATGATTTGAATGAAAACGCAGCAAAGGCGAATGAAACAATCGGAAATCATGTTACAGAAAGAGAAGAAGCAGTTGGTAAGTGGAAATATGAAACTTATACAGATGCAGAACAGGCGTTAACTGGGGTGGATTTCATTGTAATTTCCATTCTTCCGGGAACTTTTGAGGAGATGGCTGTTGATGTACATATGCCGGAGCGTTTGGGAATTTATCAATCTGTAGGAGATACTGCGGGACCGGGAGGTATTATGCGTGCACTTCGCACCATTCCCATGTTTGTAAAAATTGCAGAGGATATTAAAAAGTATGCTCCGTCTGCCTGGGTTATCAACTATACCAATCCTATGAGTTTATGTGTGAAAACGCTGTATCATACTTTCCCGGAAATTAAGGCATTTGGTTGCTGCCACGAAGTTTTTGGCACACAGAAAGTTTTAAAAGCCATTGCAGAAGAAAAGCTGCATTTGGAAAACGTGGATAGAAGAGACATTCATGTTAATGTATTGGGTATCAACCACTTTACATGGTTTGATTATGCAGCATATAAGGGTGTTGATTTGTTCCCTGTTTATAGAGAATATATTGAAGAACACTATGAAGAGGGATACAATGAGCCGGATAAAAACTGGGCAAACAGCGCCTTCAACTGTGCCCATAGAGTAAAATTTGATTTATTTAAACGCTATGGTTTCATTGCAGCAGCAGGAGACCGCCATCTGGCAGAATTTATGCCGGGTGATGAATATTTAAATGACCCAGAAACAGTGAAAAGTTGGAAATTCGGTCTGACAACGGTAGACTGGAGAAAGAAGGATTTAAAAGAACGTCTGGAAAAGAGTGACAGACTGTTACACGGCGAAGAAGAAGTCGAGTTGAAACCGACAGGAGAAGAAGGAATTCTTTTAATCAAGGCGCTTTGTGGTTTGGAAAGAGTAGTGAGCAATGTAAATATTCCGAATACAGCTTTGCAGATACCGAATCTTCCTGCATCTGCAGTTGTAGAAACAAATGCAGTATTTGAAAGAGATGCCATTCGTCCAGTTGCAGCAGGAAAAATACCGGAGAATGTGAGAACATTGATTATGCCCCATGTGGAAAATCATGAGACAACTTTGAAAGCAGCCTTAACTTGTGACAAAGAACTGGTAGTACAGGCCTTTTTGAATGACCCGCTTGTAAAGGGTAAAAAGTGTACAGAAGAACAGGTTAGAGAACTGGTAGATGATATGCTTCAGGGAACCTTGAAATATCTGCCAGAAGGCTGGAAAAATTAAATTTGTGAAACCTTTCATTTTTTGGGGCAGGATTCTACTATTGGTGGAACCTGCCTGTTCCTTAAAATGTAGTGGAAACCTGCCGGTGTCTGTGTTACAATATATATGAAAGCATTATATTTCCACTATCTAAAAAATCTGTTGCGGCATCTGCCGTGTCTGAAACTCTGACAGCATATCAAGGAAAATCTCAATGCTTTTATTCACAAGAAACAGAAAATGCAGAGAGGTTTTAGGAGACATGTTGGAGGATAACAGATAAAGAAGGGTTATCTGTTGCCAAAATGGAAAATGTTTGGCAGAGTGTTTCCACCTCCTGCAAAGAAAAGAGGAGGTATTTACATTATGGAAACAATGAAAACCGTTCCAAACAGAATGTATAAGGCTACGGTGTTTGCCATGCTTTTTGAGGACAAAAAGCGTTTGCTGGAACTTTATAATGCCATTAGCGGAAAACATTATACGGACCCGGATATGTTGGAAATTAACACTTTGGAAAATGCCATTTATATGGCTGTGAAAAATGATATTTCTTTTCTCATAGATGCCAGATTGTCGTTATATGAGCATCAGTCCACATACAGTCCCAATCTTCCGCTTCGGTTTCTGTTGTATATTTCCAGTCTTTTTTCGTCTATGACAAAGGAGCTGAATCTGTATGGAACAAAGCCCATAGAACTTCCGACACCCCAGTTTGTGGTATTCTATAATGGTTTACAGGAACAGCCAGACAGAAAAATACTGAAACTTTCAGACCTTTATACGGTAAAAGGAGAGTGCAATCTGGAGCTGGAAGCGGTAGAAAAGGCTATAGAAGAGTGCATCCGGGAAGGGATTTTGAAAGAATTTCTGGAAAAGAATAAAGCGGAGGCAAGGAATATGAGCATATTTGAATATGACCAGGAAAAGCACCTCAGGCAGGAGCGGGAAGAAGCCTGGGAAGAGGGAAGAAAGGTTGGAGTAGAGGCTGGAATTCTTCAGGGATTAGAGAAAGGGTTGGCACAGGGAAAAGAACAGGGAAAATATGATATGCTCTGTAAACTCATACAGAAAAAGCTGAACAAAGGAAAGAATACAGCCGAGATTGCCAAAGAACTGGAAGAACCGGAAGAGGTTATCATCGGTATTTTGGAGAAACTATAAAATTCATGCTTCACCAATACTGTAAGGACATTTTGGGAGGGCAGGATTCCACTATTGGTGGAACCTGCCTGTTTCTTAATCATGAATAAAAAAAGAGTTTGTTATCCACCTCTTCCATTCACAAAATTCCCCGTCTTCCGGATTTATCTGCAGAACATATTGAATTTTGCCAAGGAGTCTTTGGAGATATTTCTGTTTATCACCCGTATACTCAATATGAGATAAATGGTTTTCTAAGCCGAATTTTCGGATATAATAACACTCCTGACGCAGACGACGGCGGTAATTCTTCGGAACCTGAAGTTTTTCGTTCGCTACAATGCCTGTAATCTCCTGCCGGTTTTTCTGGGAGCAGATACGGGTTTTCTTATGGTTCAACTCAAAGCCCAGACGGTTTAAAAAGCCCTCTGCTTTTTTTAGTACTTCTTTTGGATGAAAGTCACCGGAAAAGGTCATATCGTCACAATATCTGGTATAAGCAATTTCTCGTACCCGGCACCAGTTTCCCATGTATTCGTCAAAAGGTTTCATGACAAGATTAGAAAGATAGGGGGAAGTTGGCGCGCCTTGAGGCAGTCTGTCTTTATAACAGCACAGATGAGCCAAAAGTGTGCGTACAGAATCCGGTATTCTCTCACAGGGAAATCCATGCTGATAGACGCTGATATAAGAAATACTGTCAAAAAAATCCTGTATATCCAGTTTCAACACCAGTTTTTGTGCCTGGTGAGGGAAAGCGTTGCTGCGAAGAGAGATTCCTTTTTGATAGGCGCAGGCATAGCCGGATACCGGAAATTCCCTTAGAACCTGCCGCAAAATTTGTGTTTGGACATACTTTAATACACTGTCCGGCGCATGAAGAATTCTTTTAGTGCCGTTTCTTTTAGGGATGGAGATTTTTTCGTAGTGTTCGTCTGCGTGATTGGCAAGAGCGTATAAAAGAGCCATTTCAGCGGTCGGTGTGTGGGTGAGATTTTCTGTCAGATGCAGAGAAAGAAGGAAATCCTGTGTCTGTTCTTTTGTATAATATTTCCAGAGAGAGGGAGCCATATGATACCTCCGTGTTTCCTGTATTGCTATTCATGAAAATGTATTTTTAAAAACACAGCAGACACTAAATGGTGATACCGGATTCGGCGAAGAGGTACGGCGCCGCAGGCGAGAAAGCACATGCAGTGTGCAGATGTACCTCGGAGCCGAAGGAGGGCTGGCGCAGCCATACCTTTCGGAATAAAAAATAGAAAAGCGACTCGCTTCTCTGACAGAAAACTGTCTCCTCTGTCTGCTGTGATTAAAATTACTGTAGCATAGGAAAGAGGGAAAGTAAAGAGTTCCTAAGTCCTAAATACTAAATCCCCAGCATACATTGTAAAAACAATGTTTTCGGGGGATTTTTCCTTGAAAGATTATATTGAGGAACGGGCGGTTGAAATAGCAAATTATATTATTGAAGAAAAGGCAACAGTAAGGCAGACAGCAAAGAAGTTTGGGGTATCGAAGTCTACGGTACATAAAGACTGCACAGAACGACTTCTTCAGATAAATCCGGCTCTGGCGGCGGAGGCGCGGAAGATCCTGGATTTGAACAAGTCCGAGCGCCATATCCGCGGTGGACTGGCTACCAGAGAAAAATATCTGCATATGGGGAATCATATAGAGGAGTAGGGATAAAATAGCAATAGGAAAATAAGAAGGACTGACACAGGTATTATGTTTAAAGAAGCGGTAAAATTTTTTAAACCATTCCTGTAAAAGTCCTTTTTTCATGTATTCATGAAAAAATGTCAAAATGTATAGGAACATTTGATTTTTAAGAGTAGATTGCACATATTGCCCAAAAGTGATAGTATAACTATCAAAAGTAGGAATGTGCAATGGGAAGTTCAGGAGTAAGAAAGCATCAGTATCAGCAGAGATACAAAAGAATTTTGTCGGCAGCGCTTACACTTTTCTGCGAAAAAGGAATTGAGGAAACTTCGATTGAGGATATAGCCGGGAAAGCAGAGGTGGGGCCGGCTACGGTGTACCGCTACTTTGAAACAAAAGCAGAAGTTGCCATTCAGGGTGGGATTTTGTATTGGAGGGAGGTTTCTGAGAAGTACTTGGTTCACTTATCAAAACAGAAGTATCTGGAAAGCAACGGCAGGGACCAGATTAGAAAGATTATGGATATTTTTGTGTGGATATTTGAACAGGAGTTTGATTTCCTGAAATTTCTTCAAGAGTTCGATGTGTTTGTAAGAAAATATCAAATTTCCCAGGAACGTTTAAAGGAGTATGAGCAGGAAATTCTGAATCTGAAACCGTATGTGACAGACGCTTTAGAGAAGGGAATTAAGGATGGCAGTCTGTATCTGACGCAGCCGGTGGAGAAAGTTTATTTTTCTGTGACTCATGCCATGCTCAGCCTGATGCAGAAGCTGGCTTCCAATGGGAGCATGCTTTCTTCTGACGAGAGAGTGGAACTGATTACTCAGATAAAGATTGTTTCGGAAATTATGATAAGGGGGTTACAGGCATGAAAAGATTGACGACGAGTAAAATATGGCTGTTTGCTGTGGGACAGTTCGGGTGGTCCCTGTTGTCGGGGATTATATCCAACTGGCTGGTTTATTTTTATCAGCCGGATAAGACAGCAGTGGCTCAGGGACAGAACATTTTTATCCCTCAGGGGATGGTTATCTTTGGAATTATAACGGTGATTGGAGGAATTACTGCATTTGGGAGGATTTTTGATGCTGTGACAGACCCCTTAATTGCTTCCTGGTCTGACCGCTGCCAGTCAAAAAACGGAAGAAGAATTCCATTTTTGAAATGGGCTTCCCTGCCCTTGGCCGTGTCCACAGTTCTGGTTTTCTGGTCACCGGTAGAAAAGACAAGCTGGATAAACGGAGTATTTCTGTTTTTTATGGTGATGATTTATTATCTTTCTATTACAGCTTACTGTACCCCTTATAATGCCCTGATACCGGAATTGGGCCATACGCAGGAAGAACGGTTGAATATTTCTACGGTAATTTCCTTTACGTTTATTGCAGGAACAGCGGTAGCTTATCTGGCGCCGGCTATTTGGGGGATGCTGATTCCTTCATTGGGGCGGGTGCAGGCCATTCGGCTTACTTTTACCGGAATGGCATTTTTGGCATTCTGGTGTATGCTGGTTCCTGTATTTTCTATAAAAGAGAAGGAGTATGTCAACACAGTGCCGACCAATGACACCGCATTTCGTTCTCTGGCATCTACGTTTAAAAACGGAGAATTCAGAAAATTTGTGGGCTCTGATATTTTTTACTGGATTGGGCTTACCATGTTTCAGACAGGATTGCCATTTTTTGTAACCAGTCTTTTAAAGCTTCCGGAATCCATGACTACCATTTATTTTGTGGGAATGACGGCACTTTCTGTGGTATTTTATGTTCCGGTTCATAAGCTGGTTTTGCGGTTTGGTAAGAAGAGACTGCTGGTGTTTGCTTTCGCAATATTTGCCTGTGCTTACTTTTATACGGGTTTTCTGGGGACATTCTCCAGGATTTCTCCTGTAGTGCAGGGCGGGATTCTTACTGCAGGGGCGGCATTGCCTATGGCAATATTTGGAATTCTTCCCCAGGCCGTGGTAGCAGACATTGCTCAGAGCGATGCCCTGGTGTCAGGCCAGAATCGGGAGGGAATGTTTTATGCAGCCAGAACCTTTGCCTTTAAGTTGGGACAAAGTCTGTCCATGCTGCTGTTTACGGCTGTTTCTACCATTGGACAGTCTGTTGGGACTGGATATCGGATGACAGCATTTTGCGCAGCGGCATTTTGTGTGGCAGGAGGAATTCTGTTCCTGCTTTATGATGAGGGGAAGATTAATAAACTCATACGGGAGGAAGAAAAATGAGAGGTTTCATCAGTCAGAAAGAGTATGAAAAGAAAATGCAGGATGTGGCAGAACCTTTTTTGAAACAACGGCGTGAGGATTTCTGGCTGGAACGGGAAACCGGAAGAAAAATTCATTGCGTGTATTATCGGGCAGACAATGCCAGGGGAATTGTAATTATTTCTCATGGGTTTACAGAGACAGCAGAAAAGTATAAAGAAAACATTTATTATTTCCTGCAGCAGAATTACAGCGTGTATATACCCGAACATTGCGGACACGGAAGGAGTTATGGATTGCTGAAGAAAAATTCGCCGGTGTATGTGGATTTCTGGGAACGTTATGTTTGCGATTTGCTCTATGCGGCTTTCTGGGCGAAAAAAAGAGAACCGGATTTGCCTCTTTATCTTTATGGTCATTCTATGGGCGGTGGAATCGGGGCCGCAGCGGCAGGGAAAAAGCCGGAACTCTTTCAGAAGGTCATACTGTCATCCCCCATGATTCGTCCTCTGACGCCTGGCGTTCCATGGAGAGCTGCAGTATGTATTGCGTACATAATGTGCTGTCTGGGGAAGGGAAAGAACTATATGCCGGGGCAGCATGATTACGAAGGGGAGGAATCTTTTGCACAGAGCGGAGCCTTATCAGAAGAACGGTTTTCTTACTATCAGAAAAAGAAAGCTGCAGAACCGGATTACCAGCTGGGAGGGGCTTCTTATGGCTGGCTGAAGGAAATGGCGGGATTGTACCATGTGCTCATGAGGAAAGCGTATCGCAAAATGCACATGCCGGTTCTGGTATTTCAGGCAGAGAAAGACTTTTATGTTTCTAATAAGGAGCAAAACCGTTTTGTAAAAAGAGTACATAAAAATACAGACAGTCTGATACATCTGATTTTGGTACCGGGAACAAAACATGAGATTTATCATGCAGATGACTGGACGGTACAGCAATATTGGGATACTGTTTTCAGATTCTTACAGTCGTAAGCTTCTGCAGTTTTTTACTGCGTCAGAAACTGTGCATATTTCTTCGGCGACACGCTGGTGGCCCTTGTAAAGGCCTTGAAAAAATTGCTGTAGTCATTAAATCCGCACTTGGCGCTGGCCTCAGTCACCGTATACCCCTCGGCAAGCAATTCTTTGGCATGGGAAATCCTCTTCGCCGTAATGTATTTATTAATGGTGGTTCCGGTGGCAGACTTGAAAAGCCTGCACAGATAAGAAGAACTGATGAAAAAATGTGCGGAAAGCTGTTCCAGGCTCAAAGGTTCTTCAATGTGCTGATTAATATAGGAAAGAATACTGTCCACCTGTGCATTGGAATTAATCTGAGTTTCCGTATCTGCAATGTGATTCTTCTGAAACCGTTTGTTCAGGAACACCATCAATTCCAGAAAAGCCGCCTGCTCCAGAATGTCGGTTCCGTATCCTGCTGTGTGTGTGAGCTTGTGTATGTAGTACAGGAAATTTTTCTGTTCCTCCAGGGTAAGGGAGACCTTATGGTTGGAACGCAGGGAACGATTCTGAAAACACGCATCTAAATCCGTGTTTGACGTGCTGAGGGATTTCACATAATCCGGGTAAATGGACAAGATAATCCGTTCATGAATCTGGCTGTCAATCTGAGTCAGATGGTGGCTTTCGTACTGATTAATGAAGAAAATATCACCCGGGAAAATGTTATAAAAGCAGTTATCGATGAGAAACTGTTTGCCGCCGGAAATGGAATAGTAAATTTCGTAACTGTCGTGAATATGCATGTCCATAGGCTTCTCGTCGCTGTATAAATGTGCGATGGAAAAAGTTTTATTCTGCAGGCAGTCGGTGATGGACTGTTTGCAGGAATTGAGCAGTTTCATATCC